>Ga0049085_10000296_pt1 | contig 20294 bp, 30 predicted proteins | sample GreLakmeSU08MSRF_FD_66721 | JGI IMG/M metagenome (GOLD analysis project Ga0049085, IMG submission 66721) | Freshwater lentic microbial communities from great Laurentian Lakes, MI, USA - Great Lakes metaG SU08MSRF | ecosystem: Environmental > Aquatic > Freshwater > Lake | place: Great Lakes... | reverse complement strand
GGCTTCGATCATGAGCGCCTGACTTACCGCCACGCGGGCCGCGATTTCCGGCTTACCGATGTCTCAGGAGATGTGATGCGGGAGATCATTGCTTAGAAAGCAATGATGCCGCTTGCTCGCACCTAGGATGCCTGCGCTCCCCGAGCTTCGGACAACCGCGTCAAGATGCCCTCGTGTGAATAATTTCGTCGCATCCTTTTGCCTTTTCCCTTGAGCCTTTTTCATTTCTCATGCACCCGTGCGTTCTGAATTGTTAAAAAATGTCAGCCGGTTGGTGGTGAAGCTGGGCACGGGCGTGCTCACCGACAGCCGCAAGCAGCCGGATCTCGCGCAGATGGAGCAACTCGTCGCGCAGGTCGCGGCGCAACGCGCGGCGGGGCGGCAGGTCGTGCTCGTCACGTCCGGCGCGGTCGGCGCGGGCATGGGCGTGCTCGGCCACGCGAAACGTCCGACGGAGCTGGCGGAGCTGCAGGCGTGCGCGGCCATCGGCCAGTCGCGGTTGATGACGACCTACGAGCAGTTGTTCGCCAAATTCAATCTGCATGTTGGTCAAGTGCTGCTGACGCACGATGATCTCGAACATCACGACCGCCATCTCAACGCGCGCAACACCCTCGTCACGCTGCTGCAGCACGGTGTCGTGCCGGTCATCAACGAGAACGACGCGATTTCGTTCACGGAAATCAAATTTGGCGACAACGACCTGCTGTCCGCGCTGGTCGCGTCGCTGTTGCCGGCGGATTTGCTCGTGATTCTCACCACGGTGGACGGAGTGATAGAAAATTTCGGCAAGGCGAATCCGCGCACGGTGCCGGTCATCGAGAGCGTGGACGAGGCCGTGGAAAAAATGGCCGGCGGCACCGACAGCGCGACGGCGGTCGGCGGCATGGCCTCGAAAATTCAGGCGGCGAAAATCGTGGTGCGCTCGGGCATTCCGCTGGTCATCGCGTCCGGCCGGAAGAAGAACGTGCTGGCGGACATTCTCGCCGGGGCGGAGGAGGGGACGATGTTCGTGCCGCAGCCGAACCGGCTCGCGGGCCGCAAGCGGTGGATCGCGTTCTTCCATCATCCCAAGGGCGCGCTCTACGTGGATGACGGCGCGAAGGTGGCGTTGCGTGAGAAGGGCAAGAGCCTGCTGCCGCCGGGCGTGGCGCGGTGTGAAGGCGAGTTCGCGGCCGGTGATGTGGTCCGAATCTGCGATTTGAACGGTACGGAGTTTGCACGGGCGATCTGCGATTATGATTCGACGGCAATTCGTGCGAAGCAGTTGCCACGCGTCGAAGTCGTACATCGGGACAACCTGGTAATTTTGTGAGGAAGAGAAACATCCAACAACGAACATTCAACATCCAACGCCCAAAGACGGCACCGGATGCTCACCATTGGATGTTCGGCGTTCGATGTTGGTTGTTAGTTGTTTTCCCCCGATGAAAAAGAAACCCGCCATCGAAGATTTGCTCAACGTCATGTCACGGCTCCGCTCGCCGACGGGCTGTCCGTGGGATCGCGAGCAGAATCATCGCTCGCTGCGCTTTCATGCGGTCGAAGAGGTCTATGAACTGATGGACGCCATCGAGGCGAGGGACGATCACGAGATGGCGGAGGAGCTGGGCGATCTGTTGTTGCAGGTGGTTTTTCACTGCCAGATGGCGGGGGAGCGCGGGGCGTTTGATTTTGAAAAGGTCGCGCGCACCATCACGGACAAATTGATCCGGCGGCATCCGCACGTCTTCGGCGAGGTAAAGGTGAAAAACGTCAATCAAGTCTGGGCGAACTGGGAGCAGATCAAAAAAGCCGAGAAGCACGGCACGAAACACGAGCGCCCCTCCGCGCTCGACGGCATTCCGAAACATCTGCCGGCGTTGCTGCGCGCGGAGAAGCTCGCGAAGAAGGCGCGCAAGGCGAAGCTGCTCGCGGCGAAACCGGGCGCGTCCAAAAAGGCGAAGGCGGTCGTGGCGAAGGAGTTGTTCGCGCTCGCGGCCTACGCGCAGGGCCGCGGCTGGTCGGCGGAGGAATTGTTGCGCGGCGAGGCGCGGCGGCGGGAGAAAGCCTGGCGCCAGCAAGAAACGTTGCCAAGGCCGCACGGAAAACTTTAGCCTGACTAAATAAATTATGAACGACCCGCGTTACACCAAACTGGCCAGCCTGCTCATCAACTATTCCACCCGGCTCAAGAAGGGCGAATCCGTCCTGATCGACGCGATCGACATCCCGGACGAGTTCACCGTCGAGTTGATGCGCGCGGCGCGGCGCGCGGGGGCGACGCCGCTGGTCGAGGTGCGGCACAGCCGCGTGCTGCGCGAGGTGCAGCGGGCCACGGACGAGAAACATGCGCGGGCTGTGGCGTCCGTCGAGATGTTCCGGATGAAAAAGGTGCAGGCCTACATTGCGATTCGTGGCGCGGCCAACGCCAGCGAGACGGCCGACGTGCCGCGCGACCGCCAGCAGCTCTACGCGAAGACGCTGCGGCCGGTGCAGAATTATCGCGTAAACAAGACGAAGTGGTGCGTGCTGCGCTGGCCTACGCCGAGCATGGCGCAGGGCGCGAACATGAGCACCGAGTCGTTCGAGGATTTGTATTTCGACGTCTGCACGATGGATTATCCGAAGATGTGCCGGGCGATGGCTCCGCTCGAGAAGCGGATGAAGAAGGCGGACCGGGTGCAGTTGAAGGGGCCGGGCACCGACCTGACTTTCAGCATCAAGGGCATTGGCGCGCAGATGTGCAACGGCGACCGGAACATTCCCGACGGCGAATGTTTCTCGTGTCCGGTGAAGGATTCGGTGAACGGCGTCATCCAGTTCAACACGCCGACGATTTATTCGGGCACGAAGTTCGAGAACGTCCGGCTCGAATTCAAGAGCGGCAAAATCATCCAGGCCACGGCGAACAACACGAAGCGGCTCAACGAAATTTTGGACACCGACCCGGGCGCGCGTTACATCGGCGAGTTTTCGCTGGGCTTCAATCCGCACATCATGAGTCCGATGTGCGACATCCTGTTTGATGAGAAGATTGCGGGGTCGCTGCACTTCACGCCGGGGCAGGCCTACGAGATTTGCGACAACGGTAACCGGAGCGCGGTGCATTGGGACATGGTGCTGATCCAGCGCAAGGAGTGGGGCGGGGGCGAGGTGTGGTTTGACGGGGAACTGATCCGCAAGGACGGGCTATTTGTGCCGAAAGATTTGCGGGCGCTCAATCCGGAGAATTTGAAGTAGGGGCGGCTGGGCAGCGGCGGCTGACTTCCGAGGGGGAAGAGATGGGCTGCGCCTTCACAGGCACTGCTACGAGTTCGAGGGGCAGTCCGCTGCTTGGAACGACACGGGGCGGGAAGTTCACGGGAGGGCGCGTTCCGCGGAATGGCTTCCGGCGGAGACGTCCGGTTATTTTTCCGGGCCTTTGAGCACGCTGAGGAACTGCTTCATCGCGGGCGAGAGCACCTTGTTCTTTTTGTAGATGGCGGCGAGCGGGCGGTAGAATTCCGCGTCCTCGATCCGTATCTCGGCGAGGGTCTGCTTGCTCACTTCCTGCGTGATGGTGCCCTGCGGGACGATGGCGATGCCAGCGTCGATTTCCACGGCGCGTTTGACGGTCTCGATGTTGTCGAACTCCATCGCGTGCTGAACGGTGATGTTCTGGTCCTTGAGAATTTTATCGGTGGCGCGGCGGGTCGGGATGTCCGGCTCGAAGCTGATTAATTTCTGACCGTCGATGGCCTTGAGGCGGACGCTCTTGTTTTTGGCGAACGGATGTTGTGGATGGCAGATGAGGACGAGCATGTCCTTGCGGAGCGGGACGATTTCCAGCTTGGTGTCCTTGGCCGGGTAGGCGACGAGGCCGAGATCGACGACGTTGCCGAGCACGTCGTCATAGACCTGGTTGGAGCGGCGGTACTCGATGTGGACATTCACCGTCGGGTAGGCCTTGAGGAATTTCTTTAGGTAGGGCGGCAGGTCGTGCAGGCCCACGCTGTAGATGGTCGAGACGCGGATGGTGCCGGAGATGATGTCCTTGATTTCTTGCAGCTTGTGGAAGAGCGAATCGTAGGTCTGGATGATCTGCTTGCTGTATTCGTAGAGCACCTGGCCTTCGCGCGTGAGGCGGAATTTCTTTTTGCTGCGCTCGATGAGGAGGGATTTGAAGGTGCGTTCCAGGGAGCTGATCTGCTGGCTGACGGCGGACTGGGTGACGTGGTTGATCAGCGCGCTCTTGGTGAAACTTTCTGTCTCGGCCAAGTCGCAAAAAACTTTGAGGCTTTCGATTTGCATACGGTTACCGGTGCAAAGCGTAAAGGAGCCGCCGGTGAAGTCAACTGGCGCGGGACTCCCCAAACTGCCCCGGGGATTTGGGGCGGCGGGGCCACGGAGTGCGGAAGGCGGTGTGCGCCACCCGACAATTAAAGAGGCACGTTCGGCATCACGGTGGTGCTTCCAAGATACGTCCAGGCGGGGCCTACACGGCCAGGCATTCCTTGACCTTGCGGAGCAGTTGCTGGCTGATGTAGGGCTTCGAGAGAAAATCCATCTCGTATTCGCCATGCAGCGTGCGCGAGCAGGCGGTGGCGCAGACGACGCGCGTGGCAGGGGAGACCTGGCGGACTTGTTGAATCAGTTCGCGCCCGTTCATTTTCGGCATGACCATGTCGGTGACGAGCAGGTCAATGGCAGTCTTGCTCTGGGCGATGGCTTCCAGGCCCTTTTCGCCGCTGCTGGCAGTCAGAACCTGGCAGCCGTGGGAGCTGAGCACTATCTGCGACATGCTCAAAATCATCTCCTCCTCATCCACCAGGAGGATGGTCTGCCGGCCGGACAGCTCGTCGTCCGTGAGAATTTTTTTCTGGGCCGGGAAATAAATCCGCACGGACGTGCCGTGGGCGAGCTGGCTCGAGACGGCGTCGCCGCCGCCATGGTTGGTGATGATGCCATAGACCCAGGTCAGCCCCGGGCCGCGATGCCCGTAATTGGTGGTGAAGAACGGCTCAAAAATGCGCGGCAGCACCGCCGGCTCGGTGCCACAGCCGTCGTCGGAAATCTCCACGCACACGTAGGCGCCCGGCATCAGGTGCGCGGTGCGGTCCTGCGTGGGGACGGACAAATCCATGTTGCGGGTCTGGATCGTGATCCGCCCGTCCGGCTTCACCGCCTGCACGGCGTTTTCAAGGACTTTCACAAAGGCCTGCTCGACCTTTGCCTCGTCAAAGGTGGCGCTGAAAATCTGCTTCTCCAGATGCAGCGACCAGGCCAGGCCGCTGTTTTGTGGCATCTGAAACAGCTCGCCGTCCGGCGGAGCAGGCTGTTCAAGTTGCCGGTGGCGTGGGCGTGCGACTCCTTTTCCTCAGCGCTAAACGCCGCGAGTTGGTCGGCAATGACCGCGGCCCGTTCGGCGGGCTTCTCGATTTCATGAAGGGACGCGCGCCAGGGATGGTCGGCGGGGCCCTTGCTGAGGAGGTAGGTCGCGTGGCCTAGAATGGGGGTGAGCGTGTTGTTGAAATCGAGCGCCACGGTCCGCGTGAGTTGCAGCGCGCAGTCGAGCTTCTGCTTCTGCCCGACGTTGCCTTCCACGGCCGGAATTTTGCCCTCCTCGCCGCCGGCCGTTCCGCTGATTTGAAAAAGCTGGAGCAGGAAAAACTTTTCGCCGCCCGTCGTCACCGGACAGACCGAGGTGGAGAAAGGCACGGGGACAATTTCTTTGCCGCGCAGTTTCAAGGGCTGGGCTGGGGCAGGGGATTTTTTCGTTCGCTCGAGAAATTCTTCCGGGGTGAAGCCGTTTTCCGTCGCCAAGATCGAGTCGAGTGAAACGCTGTCGCCCTCCAGCCTAGGGCCGAAAAAATTCCGGGCCGCCGGATTGACACGGTGGATCGTACCCGCCGTATCGGCCAGCAAGGCCGGCCACGCGGCCTGATCCAACTGAAAAACATCATCGAATTTCATTCTGTTCTGCCTGCTATATCGGTAGAACGGGTGAAAAACTAATCTCAATTTGGATTCCGAAAAAGCTGGGCCGCAAAAGGAAGCAAAGCGGTCAAAGCAAGGCGCGGCGGTGCGGTTTCAGCAGGTGAAACCCGAACTCTCAGGCGGAATTGATTCACCACGGATGATCCCCGCGCGGCGGAGCCGCCACCAAAGGAATTCCTTCTCCGCGGTCCTTTCCCCACTGCTGCGTCGTGATGAGAAGAGGAAAATTTGCGCGGTCCGCGAAAACTTTGAGCACTCGCAGGACGGATGAACACGGATGAAACCAGGTCCGGGCCGGCAGGACTTTTTTCCCGCACCGAAGGACGGGCGCATGGCGCGCGGCTCCCCCGCCATTTCGGTGGATGCTTTGGGCGGGAACCGGAGCAGAAACAACGCCCCCGCCCCCGCCCCGGCCCATTTCGTTCGGGAGAGGCCGGGGTGAGAATCCGCCGGAAAACAATTTCGCGCCTTGGACCCCTGAGCCGCGTGCCGGTTCATGGAAGGGGAACGGCGCGTCCCGCTTCAATGAACTGTCCAGCCAACGGGCATGAGGCCCGGGGCCTCGGGTTTGGGAGAGTTTTTTTCGGGTGGCGGCAAAGCATCTTCAAAATTTTTCAAATAGTTGTTGCACTGAAAAGTTCCTTTGATAATCTCCGCTCTCCGTTTCGCCGGTCGTGGCGAAAGGACAGCATTTTCAGCGGGCCGATAACCGATCGCCCCTCCGGGCGCGGGATTGATGGTCAGGCTGCTACAAGCTGCTTGAGTTGGATTATTTTTGATTTTATGCCAGTGAAAACATTTAGACCGCTGACGCCATCCACGCGTTATGTCAGCATTGCGTCCTTCGACGAGATTACGAAGAGCCGGCCGGAGAAGAGCCTGATCTTCACCCGTAAGAAAACGGGCGGGCGCAACCATTACGGGCGCGTCACCTCGCGCGGCATCGGCGGCGGGCACAAGCAGAAAATCCGCAACGTCGATTTCAAGCGCAACAAACTCGGCATGGAAGCCAAGGTGACGGCCATCGAATACGATCCCCGCCGCACGGCGCGTCTGGCGCTCCTGCAATATACCGATGGCGAGAAGCGTTACATCATCGCTCCGGTCGGTCTGGGTGTCGGTGCTACCTTGATGAGCGGTCCGACGGCGGCTCCCGAAATTGGAAACTGTCTTCCGTTGAAGTCGATTCCTGTTGGTCTCCCGATTCACTGTGTGGAATTGAATCCCGGTCGCGGCGCGCAGATGGTGCGCACGGCGGGCGGCTCGGCTACGGTGATGTCACGCGATGAAGGTTACGCGGTGGTCCGCCTGCCTTCCGGCGAAATCCGCAAGGTGAATGAAGTTTGTTATGCGACCATCGGCCAGGTTGGCAACACCGAGCATGAAAACGTGGTTCTCGGCAAGGCGGGTCGCAGCCGGCATCGCGGCATTCGTCCATTGAGCCGCGCCGTGGCGAAGAACCCGGTGGATCATCCAATGGGTGGCGGACAGGGCAAGACGGCCGGTGGCGGTCATCCGGTCACGCCGTGGGGTGTGATCACCAAGGGTTACAAGACGCGCGTCAAACGCAAATTTTCCAGCCGGTTCATTCTCGTGCGCCGCGACGGCCGGCCGATGAAGCAATACTAATTTTATGGGACGTTCGATTAAAAAAGGTCCGTTCGTTGATTTCCACCTGATTGAAAAAATCGGGAAGGCGAAGGCCACGAACCAGAAGACGCCGATCAAGACCTGGTCGCGCCGCTCGATGATCACGCCGGATTTTGTCGGGCTCACGTTCAGCGTGCACAACGGCAAGATTTTCAACCCGGTGTTTGTCACCGAAAACATGGTGGGCCATCGCCTTGGGGAATTCTCCCTGACGCGCACCTTTAAGAAGCACGGCGCGCACACGGCCAAGGCGGAAGCGAAATAGTTTATGCAAGTCCAAGCCATCACCAAAAACTTTCCGATGTCCGCGCAAAAAGTGCGCGAAGTCGTGCGGCAGATCCAGGGACTGTCCGCGATTCACGCCCAGGCGGTGCTCAAAGTGGTCCCCCGCAAGTCCGCCCGCATCGTCGCCAAGACGCTGAACTCGGCCATTGCCAACGCCGAAAACAACAACGGTGCGAAGATCGAGAATTTGAAGGTCAAAGAGGCGGTCGCGCAGACGGCGGCGACGCTGAAGCGTTTCACCCCGAAGGCGCGCGGTTCCGCCGGCCCGATTCTGAAACGCCGCAGCCACATCAAGATCATTGTGTCGGACGAATAAATTTTTATGGGACAGAAAGTAAATCCAATCGGTTTCCGCATCGCCGTCACCAAGGACTGGCGCTCCAAGTGGTATGCCGGGAAAAAAGATTTCGGCAAGCTGCTCACGGAAGACCGCGTCATCCGCGACCTGCTCAAGAAGCGGTTGGAAGCGGCCTCGGTGCCGAAGATTCTGATCGAGCGCGCCGCCACCCGCTGCCGCATCACCATTTTGACCGCCCGTCCCGGGGTCGTCATCGGCCGCAAAGGCGCCGAGATCGACAAGCTCAAGGAAGAGTTGAGCAAGATGACCGGCAAGGAAGTATATGTGGACATCCAGGAAATCAAGACGCCGGAACTAGACGCCCAACTCGTTGCGGAAAACGTCGCGCTCCAGTTGGAACGCCGCGTCTCCTTCCGCCGGGCGATGAAGAAGGCGATTCAGATCGCCATGGATTTCGGGGCCGACGGGATCAAGATCCGCTGTGCCGGCCGTCTCGGCGGGGCGGAAATCGCCCGCGTGGAAAAATATCACGAAGGCCGCGTGCCGTTGCACACCCTGCGGGCGAACATCGACTACGGATTTGCCGAAGCGAAGACCATGTATGGCAAGCTCGGCATCAAATGCTGGATTTGCAAAGGCGAGAGCAAGAAGGTGAAGTTGGCGGCTCCGCCCGCGCCCATCCCCGCTTAAACTGATTTAGATTTTTTTAGGAATTTGTTATGCCAATGATGCCCGCAAGAGTGAAGTACCGCAAAATGCACCGCGGCAGCCGCGCCGGAATGGCGACGCGCGGCCAGACGGTCGCTTTCGGCGAGTATGGATTGCAGTCGCTGGAGCGCTGCTGGCTGGACACCAAGCAAATTGAAGCCGCCCGCGTGGCCGTGACCCGTTACATGAAACGCCGCGGCAAGGTTTGGATTCGGATTTTCCCGGACAAGTCCTTTACGAAGAAGCCGCTCGAAACCCGAATGGGCAAGGGTAAAGGCCCGCTCGAATCCTGGGTCGCGGTCATCCGCCCGGCCAACGTGCTGTTTGAGGTAGACGGCGTGACGGAAGCCGTGGCGCGCGAGTCGATGCGTCTGGCGGCCACCAAGCTGCCGATCAAGACGAAGTTTATTTCCCGGCACAAAGTCGGTTGATCCATTTTATGAAAATGTCGGAACTGAAAGATATGACGCTGACCGAGCTTTCGGCCAAGAGCCGCGACCTGCGGCAGGAGCGCTTCAACCTGCGCCTCCAGCAGGCCAGCAGCCAGTTGGAAAAGCCGGCCCAATTGCGGACGCTGCGCCGCGACATCGCCCGCCTTGAAACTAAAATTTCCGAATTGCGGAACAAAGCTGCCTGATTTGTTTATGACTGAAGCCAACATCAAACGGGGAATCCGGAAAGAGCGCGTCGGGGAAGTTCTCTCCAACAAGATGACCAAGACCATCGTGGTGCGGGTGGAACGCCGTTTCCCCCATCCCCAGTATAAGAAAGTGGTCACGGCCTACTCCAAATTTTACGCTCACGATGAGAAGAGCGAAGCCAAGGTCGGCGACAAGGTGCGCATCGAGGAGACCCGTCCGCTCTCCAAGACCAAGCGCTGGCGCCTGGTCGAAGTGGTGGACCGCAACACCGACGCGGCCCCGGTCGCGGCTTAATTTTAAGGAACCATGCTGCAAATTCGTTCAATTTTAGACGTGGCCGACAACTCCGGTGCGAAGCGCGCCGCGACCATCGGCGTCATCGGGCGCAACCAGCGCTACGCCGTCATCGGTGATGTCATCAAGGCCCACATCAAAGAAGCCTCGCCCGACGGCACGGTGAAAAAAGGCGACGTGGTGGACGCCGTGATCGTCCGCACCCGCAAGACGATTCGCCGCAGCGATGGCTCCCATCTTCGTTTTGACTCCAACGCCATTGTCATCATTGACAAGGATCACAATCCGCGCGGGACCCGCATTTTCGGCCCGGTGGCGCGCGAACTGCGCGAGAAAAAGTTCATGAAAATCATTTCCTTGGCTCCCGAAGTCGTTTGAAGTTATGCAGAAATTTCACGTTAAAAAAGGCGACGAAGTAGTGATCATCGCCGGTGCCGAAAAAGGCAAGCGCGGCAAGATCATCGAGGTCATGCGTGACAAAGAGCGCGTGCTCGTCGAGGGCGCGAAGATGATCAAGAAGCACGTCCGAAAAAACCAGTCGCAGCCGAACGGCGCGATCATTGAGCGCGAAGGCTCCATCCACGTCTCGAACGTGATGAAGGTGGAAAACTTCGATGCGCGCGCCGCCAAACGCGGCCCGACTCCGGCCACCGCCTGACAATTTTAAAAATCCCGCTCCGGCCAATCCCGGAAAAAAGCGAAAATGAAACCGAGACTCCAAGAAAAATACGAAAAAGAAGTACGGCCCGCACTGTTCGAGAAGCGCGGCTACAAGAACATCCATCAGGTTCCCAAGATGGAAAAGATCGTGGTGAACATGGGCGTGAGCGCATCGCTCGAAAAGGGCGCGCTGGAAGACGCCGCCAAGGATCTCTCGATGATCACCGGCCGCAAGCCAGTCATCAGCAAGGCCCGCAAGAGCATTGCCAACTTCAAGCTGCGCGAAGGCCAGGCCATCGGCTGCCGCGTCACGCTGCGCCGCGAAGTGATGTATGAATTTTTCGACCGGCTCGTCGCGGCCACCTTGCCGCGCATCCGTGACTTCCGCGGCGTGTCGCCCCGCTCCTTCGACGGACGCGGCAACTACTCGCTCGGCCTTGCGGAACAGACGGTGTTTCCGGAGATCGAACTGGATAAGATCAAACGGACGCAGGGGATGGACATCACCATCGTCACCTCCGCGCCGACCAACGCCGAGGCGCTGGACTTTTTGAAAATGATGGGTATGCCTTTCGCGGAGAAATAATTTTATGGCAAAGAAAGCTTGGTTGGAACGAAATAAAAAGAAGGCCGACACGGTCAAGAAGTATGCCGCCTTGCGCGCGGAGCTGAAGGCCAGGAAAGATTACGTCGGTCTGACCAAGCTGCCGAAGAACGCCAGCCCAACCCGCGTGGTGAACCGCTGCTCGATGAGCGGCCGCCGCCACGGTTACCTCCGTAAATTTGCCTGTTCGCGTCTCACATTCCGCGAAGCAGCGCTCAATGGATTGATCCCCGGTGTGACCAAAGCCAGCTGGTGATATTATGACAGACCCGATTTCAGACATGCTCACGCGCATCCGCAACGCCCATCTGGCGCTGCTGCCGGCTATCGAAATGCCGCACTCGAAGATGAAGGAAAGCATCGCCAAGATTCTCAAGCGCGAAGGCTACATCAACGAGTTCGCCGTCGATGGCAAGACCATCAAAAAACTCAAGCTCAAGCTGAAGTACTCCGGCCGCAAAGGTGTGATCGACGGCCTGCGCCGCGTCAGCACGCCGGGATTGCGCCGTTACGTCGGCTCGACCGAGATTCCGAACGTCCGCGCCGGCCTGGGCATCTCCATCCTCTCCACGTCGCAAGGCGTGATGAGCGGCACCGAGGCCCGGAAAAACAAGCTCGGCGGCGAGTTGCTCTGCTACGTCTGGTAATTTTTACCCGCTTTTTTTATGTCAAGAATTGGAAAACAGCCGATTGCCGTTCCCGCCTCCGTGAAGGTGAATGTCAAAGGCACGAAAGTTTTTGTCGAAGGCCCGAAAGGCAAGCTCGACATGGAAATGCCGCGCCGCACCAGCCTGAAGGTTGAAGGGGCGAACATTGTGGTCAGCCGTGACGGCGAGGACGCCGAAGCCAAGGCGTTGCACGGCCTGAGTCGCGCGCTCCTCAACAACATGGTCAAGGGCGTGAGCGAAGGTTTCGTCAAGAAGCTGGAAATTCAAGGCGTCGGTTTCAAGGCCTCCGTCGTGGGCAATAACGTGAGCCTGAGCCTCGGTTATTCTCATCCGCTCAATTATCCCATCCCCGACCAGGTCAAGGTGACGGTCGAGGAAAACACCAAGGTCACCATTCAAGGGCCGAGCAAGCAGTCGGTCGGTCAGGTCGCGGCGGAAATTCGGGCCTACTATCCGCCGGAGCCGTACAAGGGCAAGGGCGTGCGCTACTCGGATGAAAAAGTCATCCGCAAGGAAGGCAAGACGGTTCAATAATTTATCCCAGGCTGCGGCCAAATCCGCCGCCCGAAAAAAATGCAAATTCAAAAGAAACAAAAACTCTCGCAACTGCGCCGCTGGCGAATTCGCAAGACGGTCATCGGCACCGCGCAGCGTCCGCGCATGGCGGTCAAGTTCACCGGCGAGCACATTTATGTCCAGTTTATCGACGACGCCGCCGGCCGGACGCTGGTCGCAACCTCGACTCAGGACAAGACCATTGCCGACCGCGCCACGCTGGCCGCGAACGTGACGAGCGCCACGCGCATCGGCAAGCTGGCCGCCGAGGCCGCTGTGGGGAAGGGCATCAAGAATGTCGTGTTCGACCGCGCCGGTGCCCGTTATCACGGCAAGGTCAAGGCGCTGGCGGATGCCGCGCGCGAAGGCGGTCTGAAGTTTTAATTTAACCAGAAAAAACTGTGGCTGATATCAAACCAAATACAGGCGGTGGTGCAGGTGGAGCGGGCGGCGCCGGACGCGGCGGTTTCCGTGGTGGCCAGGGCGGCCCGCGCGGCGGCGGCGGCGGCATGGGCGGTCGTGGCCCGCGCCGGACCCGTCCCCCCGGGGACGCACCGCAGGAATTCACCGCCGACGGCCAGAAGGTCGCCGAACTGGTCGAGAAGGTTGTGTTCATCAACCGCAACTCGAAAGTGGTCAAAGGCGGACGCCGTTTCAGCTTCAGCGCGCTCGTCGTCGTGGGCGACAAGCAGGGCCGCGTTGGCCTCGGTCTCGGCAAATCTAACGAAGTTTCTGACGCCATCCGCAAGGGCGGCGAAATGGCCAAGGTGTGCATGAAGCCGGTGGCCCTCAAGGGCAACACGCTTCCTCACGAAGTGACCAACCGTCATTGCGGCGCGATTGTGCTGCTCCGTCCGGCGTCTCCGGGCACCGGCATCATCGCCGGCAAGACGGTGCGCGCGGTGCTCGAATCCGCCGGCTACAAGGACGTTTTAACCAAGTCGCTCGGCTCGAACAACCCGGCCAACGTGGTCAAGGCCACCCTCGGGGCGCTGAAACAGTTGCGCCTCCGGGAAGACATTTACAAATCTCGCGGCCTTTCCCTGAGGGTGGAGAAAGCCCCGGCAGCTCCCGCCGTCACGGCCTGATTTTCTTATGCGTTTACACGATCTCAAACCCCGTCCCGGAGCCAAGCACCGCCGCAAGCGGCTCGGCCAGGGTGAATCCAGCGGCCACGGCAAGACCAGCGGACGCGGTGGTAAAGGCCAGAGCGCCCGCTCCGGCAGCTCCATCCGTCCCGGTTTTGAAGGCGGCCAGATGCCGCTCATCCGCCGCATCCCCAAGCGCGGCTTCAACAACGCCAGCCACACCACGCGCTACAATGCGGTGAATCTGGATTCGCTCAATCAGTTCGACAACGGCGCGAAGGTGGACCCGACGGCCATTCGCAGCGTGGGCCTGGCCAACGGCCCGGTCAAACTCATCAAGATTCTCGGCGACGGCGAATTGACGAAGAAGCTGACGGTGAGCGCGCACGCGTTCAGCGCGTCGGCTCGTGCCAAAATCGAGGGTCTGGGCGGGGTCTGCGAAGTGGTCGCGGCCCGGAAAACAGCGGCGGTCAAGGCCTGATCCTGCATCCCATGTTTGCCAGCCTTGCCAACACCATCGCGAATTGTTTCAAAATTCCCGAACTCAAGTCGCGGATTATTTTCACGCTCGTCGTGCTGGCGATCTGCCGGCTCACCGCCCTGATCTACGTTCCCGGACTGGACGGCAAGGCGCTGCATGACTTTTTTGAGGAGAACGCCAAGACGGCGGGCGGTTCGCTGCTCGGCATGTACAGCATGTTCACCGGCGGCGCAATGGAGCGGTGTGCGATCGGTTCGCTCGGCATCATGCCTTACATCAGCGCCACGATCATCATCCAGTTGTTGAGCGCGGTCGTGCCGCGCCTGAGCAAGTTGGCCCGCGAGGAAGGCGGACGCGCGAAGATCGTGCAATACGGACGTTATCTGACCCTCCTGATCTGTCTGGGGCAGGGCCTGTTCATGGTCATCGGCTGGGAGAAGCCGCAGAGCATTTTTGGAGATAAATTTACCGCCGATCTCCTGCTGCCGTTTTTGCGCGAGCACATCTGGTGGTACCGGATCGAGACGGTGCTGATCCTTACCACGGGCACGATGCTGTTGATGTGGCTGGGCGAACAGATCACCGAGCGGGGTATTGGCAATGGCATCTCGCTGGTCATCTCCATCGGCATTCTCGCGCGGTTGCCGCAGGCGGGGCAGGGGCTTTGGGATATGTTCGCCCCCAAGGGCGCCATGACCCAGTTCAACTTTTTCCACGGTATTGCCTTGTTGCTCCTCCTCCTGGGCGTGATCGCGGGGGTCATCGCGGTGACGCAGGCGCAGCGGAAGATTCCGGTGCAATATGCGCAGCGCGCAGTGGGCCGCAAGGTGTATCAGGGGGGGACCTCGTTCATGCCGCTGCGGGTCAATTACGCGGGCGTCATGCCGGTGATTTTCGCGCAGGCCATCCTGATGTTTCCGCAAAAGATATGCCAATGGATCGGCGACCTTTATGACATTCGTTTTTTCAAGGACACGGCGGCGATGCTGGGCGAAGGCGCGTTGCTCTATCTCGTTCTCTACGGCCTGATGATCCTGTTCTTCTCCTATTTCTGGGTGGCGACGCAGTTCAACGAGCTGCAGATCTCGGATGATCTGAAAAAGTACGGCGGCTACATTCCGGGCGTCCGGCCTGGCCAGGCGACGAGCGAATTTCTCCACAACGCCATGAGCCGGATCACGCTGGCGGGTGCGATCTTCCTGACGGTCATCGCGCTCATTCCGATCATTTTGAGTAAGGAAATGGGCATTCCGTTTCAGGTGGCGACCTTCTTTGGCGGCACGAGCATGTTGATTTTGGTGGGGGTGATGCTGGACACGATGCGGCAGATGGAATCGCATCTGTTGATGCGGCATTACGACGGGTTCTTGAAGAAGGGCCGCATCAAGGGCCGCTTCTAGGAAGCGGGCGCGCAGGAACTCGATGTTCCGCGATGTCGCCGGCGGGTCCGATGATCATTCTCAAGACAGAGCGGGATTTGGCGGCAATGCGGCCGGCCTGCGTGGTGGCGGCGACGGTGCTGGATGAAGTGTCTGCGTGGATTCAGCCAGGCGTGACCACGAAGGCGATCGACGAGTTCGCCGCCGAACGCATCAAAAGCCACGGGGCGCGCAGCGCGTTTCTGGGCTATCGGAAGTATCCGTGCCACCTGTGCATTTCGGTGAACGAGCAGGTGGTGCATGGGCTAGCCGGCGAACGGCGGGTGGAATTTGGGGACATTGTCAGCCTCGACGTCGGCGTGGTCTATAACGGTTTTATCGGCGACACGGCGCGAACGGTGCCGGTCGGCGGTTGCGGGGTGACGGCGCAGCGGTTGCTGGATGTGACGGATCAGGCGCTTTACGTCGGGATTGCGCAGGCGGTGGTCGGCAACCGGGTGACCGACATATCGCGGGCCATCCAGAAGTTTGTGGAAGGCCACGGTTACAGCGTGGTCCGGGAATACGTCGGGCACGGCGTGGGCCGGACGATGCACGAAGACCCGCAGGTGCCGAACTATGTGGATGCGAAGTGCAACCAGAAGCTGCAGGCTGGCATGACGCTGGCGATCGAGCCGATGGTCAACGCCGGGCGGCCGGGCACAAAAATTTTGAAAGACGGCTGGACAGTGGTGACGCAGGATGCTCAACTGTCCGCTCATTTTGAGCATACGGTGCTGGTCACCGGTTCGGAACCGGAAATATTAACTTGGTGCGAGAAGATGCCATCACGATTGAAGGCACGGTAGTGGAAGTGCTGCCGAACACTTTGTTTCGTGTGGAGCTGGCGAACCAGCACCGCGTGCTCGCGCACGTTTCGGGGAAGATGCGGCTGAAATTTATCCGCATCGCCGCCGGAGACCGGGTGACGCTGGAAATGTCGCCCTACGATCTGTCAAAAGGCTGTATTACTTTTAGGGAAAAAACAAATGAAAGTCCGCGCGTCAGTTAAAAAACTTTGCGAAAACTGCAAAATCATCCGCCGTAAAGGCGTGATTCGTGTCATCTGCACGAACGCGCGCCACAAACAGCGGCAAGGCTAAAACAATTTATGGCACGAATCATTGGTGTGGAAATACCCGGCGAGAAGCGCATCGACATTTCGCTCCGCTACATCTACGGCATCGGTCCCGCGAACGCGAAGATCATCCTGGCCAAGGCCAAGATCGATCCGAGCATCCGCGCGAAAGATCTCGATGAGCAGCAGCTTTCCCAGATCGTTCACGCGATCCAGGACGGCAAATACATCATCGAGGGCGACCTGCGCCGCGAACTCGGCATGAACCTCAAGCGCCTGCAGGGCATCAAGTGCTACCGCGGCGTCCGCCACCTGCGCGGCCTCCCGGTGCGCGGCCAGCGCACCTCCACCAACGCCCGCACGCGCAAAGGCCCGCGCAAGACCGTCGGCGTGCAGCGCAATCCCAACGCCAAAACCGGCATCCACTAAGTTACGCCCCACTGATTTTGATTTATGGCTGAAGAAAAAAAGAAACCGGCTGCCCCGAAAAAGGAAGCCAAACCTGAAGCGGCTGCCGCTGAACCCACCGCCGCTCCGGCAGCGGACGCCAAGCCCGCGAAAGCCAGGAAAGGCGCCCCCGCCGCCGATGCGGCTCCGGTTGTGCCTGCCGTTGTTCATGCCCCCACCGCCGCCGAGTTGCTCGGCGACGATCCGAACGCCAAGAAGATCGTTAAGGTCAAGGGCGCGAAAAACATTTCCGTCGGCATCGCCTGCATTTTGGCGACCTTCAACAACACGCAGGTGACGATCACCGACATGCAGGGCAACCTACTCGGTTGGTCGAGCGCCGGCCGCGTCGGCTTCAAAGGCTCGCGCAAAAGCACCGCCTTCGCCGCGCAGCAGGTCGCGCAGGACGCCGCCCGCCAGGCGATGTCCCACGGCATGCGTGAGGTCGAAATTCACGTCAAGGGCCCCGGCTCCGGCCGCGAATCCGCCATCCGCGCGCTCCAGGCGATCGGTCTGGAAATCTCCACGATCAAAGACGTGACGCCCGTTCCGCACAATGGCTGCCGTCCGCGCAAGAAACGCCGCGTGTAATTTTTAACTCTCAACCATCAACACCTAACTTTTCACATGGCTCGTTACACAGGTCCCCGCGTCCGCATCAGCCGCCGTTTTGGAATCCCCATTTTCGGCCCGACGAAATATCTCGAACGCCGCAACTACGGTCCCGGCGTCCACGGCCCCAAGTCCCGCCGCAAGCACACCGATTACGGCCTGGGCCTGATCGAGAAGCAGAAGCTGCGCTATTACTACGGGCTGATGGAAAAACAGTTTCGCGGCGTTTATGAAAAGGCGCTGCGCCGCCGCGGCGTCACCGGCGAGCAGATGCTCCAGATTCTGGAGACCCGTCTGGACAACGTGGTCTTTCACCTGGGTTTCGCCCTGACCCGCGCCGCCGCCCGCCAGTTGGTCTGCCACGGTCACGTCAAAGTGAACGGCCGCAAAGTCAACATTCCGTCCTACGCCCTCAAGGTGAACGACACCATCGAAATTAAGGATGACAACTCCTCGAAGCAGATGGCCATCAAAAATCTCGAAGGCTCCACCAGCCGCGCCGTGCCGGACTGGCTTTCCATCAACAAGGAAGGACTCAAGGGCGTGGTTATGCGCATTCCGACGCGCGATGAGATCCAGCCCATCGCCAACGAGCAGGCCGTCGTCGAATTTTATTCCCGCTAAGTCAAACCCGTCCCGCGCGAGCGGGACACAAAAGCAATTATACGGGCCGCCTCCGGTCGCGGGAATAACGCCGGGCGCAGCCAGATTAAAATTGCGAGAAAGAAAACAATGCCAGTACGTCTAGGTCGTTTTGAAATGCCGAAACGGTTGACCAAAGAGGACTCAACCGCCACGCCCACGTATGCCAAGTTCGTCGCCGAACCGTTTGAAACGGGCTACGGCCACACCATCGGCAACTCCCTGCGCCGCGTCCTCCTCAGCTCCCTCGAAGGCGCGGCCATCACCTCCGTCAAGATTGACGGCGCGATGCACGAATTCACCACCATCGACGGCGTCGTCGAGGACGTGACCGACATCGTGCTGAACCTGAAGAAAATTCTCTTCAAGGCCCACGTCCGCGAAGCCCAGACCCTGCTCCTGACCGCGAACAAGGAGGGCGTCGTCACCGCTGGCGACATCCAGCTCAACCAGAACGTCGAGTGCGTCAATCCCAAGCAGATCATCTGCACTCTTGACCGGAAAAAGAAGCTTGAGATGGAACTGGAAGTGAAAGTCGGACGCGGCTTCCTGCCCGGCGACGAAAACAAAAAGGCCGACCAGTCCATCGGGGTCATCGCCATCGACTCGCTCTTCTCCCCGGTCACGCGCGTGCGCTACGCCGTCGAGAGTGCCCGTGTCGGCCAGCGTACCGATTACGACCGCCTGCTCATCGAAGTCTGGACCGACGGCCGCATCTCGCCCGATGACGCGCTCACCCAGGCCAGCGCCATTTTGCAGCACCACCTCGACGTCTTTGTCGGCTACGACAAGAACGCCGTCGAATTCGAGGAAGTGGCCGACAAGCAGGACGACGAGAAGTCCAAGATGAAGAAGATGCTCAATATGAGTGTCAACGAGATCGAACTCAGCGTCCGCGCCGCCAACTGCCTGAACAACGCGAACATCACCACCGTCGGCCAGCTCGCCATGAAGACCGAGGCCGAGATGCTCAAGTATCGCAACTTCGGCAAGAAGTCCCTCAACGAAATCAAAGACAAGCTCACCGCCCTCGGCCTGAGCCTTGGCATGAACATCGACCCCGCGCTGCTCGAAGCGCCGAAGGAAGAGGCCAAGACCGCCGTGGCCGAGTAAGAAAGCCCCCTTATGCGCCATCTAAAACGTACCGCCAAGCTCGGCCGCACCGGCACGCATCGCAACGCGATGCTCGCCAACTTGGTTTGCAGCCTCATTGAACACAAGCGCGTCACCACCACGCTTGCCAAGGCGAAGGCCGCCCGCAGCGTCGCCGAGAAACTGGTCACGCTCGGCAAGAGCGGCACCATCCACGACCGCCGTCTCGCCGTCGCCCGCCTCCATCAGGAAGAAGCCGCGCGCATCCTCTTCACCGAGATCGCCCCCATCTTCAAAGAACGCCGCGGCGGCTACACCCGCATCATCCGGCTGCACGAACGCCAGGGCGACGCCGCCCAGTTGGCCATCCTCGAATGGGTGGAACTGCCCGCCGAGGCCGCACTGGTCGAGCCCAAGACCGCCCCGGACAAGAAGACTGCCGGCGCGAAGTAAGTCCACTCTCTTTTACACCAGGCCCGCTCCACCGAGCGGGCCTTTTTGTTTCCATAACGTCCCGGAGCGCGGCTGTGTTGCCGCGACCAGCGGCAGCACGAACGAACTCGGCACGGTCACAGGATTGCCCCCGACGCAACGGTCGTTGCCAAAGTGCTGCGGCTGATCCCGCGTGGCGCGGGACACAGCCGCGCTCCGGGGACTGGCTCCAAATGTTTCTGTTCCCCCGTTCCTGGAAGAATGAACTTGGCGGGGCGGGCAGATCCCTGTAATAACATTCTACAATTCATCGCGCTCCCATGACATCAACTCACACACCCTCCGTCGAACTCCCCTGGTGGAAACTGCTCAACCGCTACCACTGGTCTGTCTTCATCATCGCCTCGCTCGCCTGGCTCTTCGACTGCCTGGACCAGCAGCTTTTCATTCTCGCGCGCAACAACGCCGTCACCGCCCTGCTCGGCGCGGAGACGGACCCGTTGGTAATCAAGAAATACGGCAGCTACGCAACCGCGATCTTCGTCGCCGGGTGGGCCACGGGCGGGCTTATCTTCGGATCCATCGGCGACCGCATCGGGCGGGCGCGCACGCTGGCCGTGACCGTGCTTCTCTACTCGCTTTGCACCGGCCTCAGCGCCTTCTCGCGGAACTTCACCGACTTC
>Ga0049085_10000295_pt1 | contig 20386 bp, 19 predicted proteins | sample GreLakmeSU08MSRF_FD_66721 | JGI IMG/M metagenome (GOLD analysis project Ga0049085, IMG submission 66721) | Freshwater lentic microbial communities from great Laurentian Lakes, MI, USA - Great Lakes metaG SU08MSRF | ecosystem: Environmental > Aquatic > Freshwater > Lake | place: Great Lakes... | reverse complement strand
CCCACAGTCACATCGTGCGAAAGGGAGGACAAGCCTTATGGCAATGGAAACGCCGCCGCCCGTTTCGAAATCCACCACCATCAGGACCAGCAGCGCAGGGGGAGGTTTTCACCTGCGCCCTACCAGCCGGAACGATAGGGGCGGCGGACAAAGGCGTTGGCCTCGGGCGTGTTCGTGAACGCGAGCTTGACAGCATCCCATTGGAGAACGGCCTTCGGAAAACGCGTGGCGACCCCGCCAAGGAGCACCGCTTCAGTCAGCGGACCGGAATAGGTGAAGGGCGTGGAAGTATTGGGCCGGGCGCCGAGAATGGCGTCGAGGTATTCGTGAAAGTGGTTGGTGCCTTCCGCCTTTTCCACCGGACGTCCGGCGGCGGCACCGAACAGGTGGGGCGGCGCAAAATGAGGAAGCACCATGACTCCGTCCGTGCCGAGGAACAGACTGCCTTGGTCGGGAATGACTGCGCTCTTGTCTCCCTCCTTCGTGCCGGCGGGTCGCGCCAGCGCCTGAACCCTCGCGGGTGGCCGCTGGTCGCCGTCATACCAGACGACCTTCACGGTTTTGCCCTCGGTGTAGGCGGTGCCGGGGAATTCGTAGTGGATCACCGCATCCGTGGCCCACGAGTGCGCGTTGGGCGCGGGGCCTTCGCTGCGCACGCTGAGTGGGGCGGTGAGGGCCAGCGCGGCGAAGACGGAGTCGTAAATGTGGCAGCCCATGTCGCCAAAGGTGCCGGTGCCAAAGTCGAGGCGTTTGCGCCAGTTGAGGGGATGATACCATTGATTGCCGATGAAGGGACGCTCGCCGCAGACCCCAAGCCAGAGATCCCAGTGCAAGCCCTGGGGAACAGGGGCGGCACGGTCGGGCATCGCTCCATTGTCCCCCCATTTCTTGCTACTCCACGCGTGGACCTCGCGAACTTTGCCGATGATCCCGCCCTGAATGAGACGTACCGCGGTGCGATACTCCGAAGTGGTGTGCTTGTGGATGCCCATCTGCGTGATGCGCTTTTTTTCCAGTGCGAGGGCGGTCATCGCGCGAACCTCCGCGATGTCGTGCGCGAGCGGCTTCTGCCCATAGACGTGGAGATTGCGCTTCAGCGCCGCCAGGCCGATGGGCGCGTGCATGTGGTCGGGCGTAGAGATGTTCACGCTGTCCAGATCGGTTTCCTTTTCCAGCAATTCGCGGAAGTCCGTATAGACTTTCGCGCGGGGGAATTTCTTGCGAAAACCGGCGGTGCGCTTCTCATCGACATCGCACCCGGCCACCACCTCGAGCGCGGGATGTTTGGCGAACGCATCGATGTCAACCGCCGCCTGCCCCATGCAACCGAAAGTCGCGTGGCGGATCTTGCCATTGGGTGAAACGGCACGCGCGCCGCTGGTGACCCACGGTGCGATCACCGCGCCAAGGGCGAGTTCTTGGATAAAGGAGCGGCGGGAACGGAGGCGGGCGGTCATGCGCCATCTTTCTCGGTTCGTGTAAAGGATGTCAATGCAGCTCACGAGAATCTGGGCCACCATTGCCGGACTACGAAAAATCGCGATTGACGCGGCGAGACAGAGGCGCAGAGTCGGCCCCATGATCCCTGTGCACAGGCAATTTCGGATGCTGGCTGATGGCAGCGCCGGCCATTCCTATTGCCAGGCCGGGCGGCGTTCCGCCTGCCTGTCACAAACTGAAAATGAGAAATGAGCCTCCAAGCCAGCCAGCGTGGCGGCGAATTGCGACCACGACCGCTCTACTGCTGGCCACGGCGGCCGCCTTTGCCTACGAACCGACGTCACACTACATCATCAAGGACATCGAAGGCTGGCAGGTTTACGTCCACCGGGACCTGCTCGCAGATGGCAAGCAGCAGGAGATCGGCAAGCCGGCCCTGCGCCAGTTGAATTACGGCCTGGCCAAGGCGAAGCAAATGGTCGCCAGAGAGCCGCTGGAAAAACTCCAGAAGGTGAAGATCTGGCTGGAGGTGGACTCGACGAATGGCAAGCACGGCGGCACGGCGGCCTATCAGTATCATCCAGACCTCGACTGGCTCGAGAAGATGGATTTCAACCCGGGCAAGGTCAGGTGTGTCGAGTATGGCACGGCCGCCGGACTCGCCAAGCGGGCCGATTTCCAGACGGTGCAAGTGACGATGCACGAACTGGCCCATGCCTATCACCACCAGGTTCTGGGCTTTGAAGATCCGGATGTGCTGGCCGCTCACAAGCGGGCCGGCACCGAGGGCAAGTATCCCGCCAACGACTGGGTCGTCCGCGCTGATCACAAGGAGTTCTTCGCCGGACTGACCACCCGCTACTTCGAATCCGAAGAGCGCCGCAAGGAAATCGTCGAGCGCGATCCGGTCTTCGCGAAAAAGCTGGAACAATTTTGGGGCAAGCCCAAAGCGCTGTTTGCTACCCCGCTGGACGCATCGCCCTGACCGCGCTCCAGCAAGATCTCCAACCACAGCATTGCAAGCGTCTGGCGGTTCGGAAAACATCCAGGACATCACATGAAACGAATTAAAAAGATTATTTTTTTAAGTGCAGTGCTGGCGTGGCCGGTGGCGGCGGCGGATACGATGACGCAAACTGCGGACGGTGTCGCCACGTGGACTCCGGGCACTCCGGGAACAAAGATAAAGAGCGATTATGCCGCTTCACGCTGGGGGATGTTTGACATCGCGGCAAATTTGGAAGCCCCGGCCGCCGGTAAAGTAAAGCTGACGATCGACGGCAAGGATGCGGCCGGAACGGCGGACGGCGCGGCCGCCACCGTGAAACTGGGCCGTGTGTATTTGGAAAAGGACGGCCGCCTTCCGCTCACCATCGAGACTGAGCCCGCCGACGCGGCCAAGGCGCTCACGATCAAGTCACTGGTTTTCACGCCGGCTCCGGAAGGCAAACCGGTTGTGCAGTCGGAAGATCTCTCGATCACGCTCCAGGCCCGCGACTCGATTGTCCACGGACGAACGCTGCGTTACGAATACCGGCCGGACAAAAACACACTTGGGTATTGGGGCAACGAAAAAGACTGGGTGAGCTGGGATTTTGAACTGAAGAAACCGGGCAAGTTTATTGTGTTCGTCATGCATGGCAGCGGCGGCGGCAGTGAGATTGAGATTGCCGTGGATGAACAGAAGTTGAACTGGATCACGAAAAATACCGGGGGATTTCACACCTTTACGTTTCTCGAGGTCGGCACGCTCACTCTCACCAAGCCGGGCCCGTTGAGCCTGACTTTGAAGCCAACCAAGAAAGTCGGCGGCGCCATCATGGATCTGCGGCAGGTGATTTTGATTCCGGTGCTGAGGTGATCGCAACCAGACTGTCGTATGAATTATCGCACCATCGCACTGCTCGCCTGGATTCTCCCGCTCGCCTTTTGTGGGGCGGCCGATCCATTCCTGACCATCGAAGGCCAGGCCGGACCCGGTAAAAGCCAGCACATCGTTTTTGTCACCGGGGAGGAATATTATCGCTCGGAAGAAGGCATGAGCATGTTCGCGAAAATTCTGGCCCGCCATCATGGTTTTAAATGCACTGTGCTCTTTTCCATCGACCCGGCCACGGGCTTCATCAATCCCAATCGCAACACGAGCCTGCCCGGGCTGTCCGCGTTGGACAGCGCCGACCTAATGGTGATTTTCGCCCGATTCCGCAAGCTGCCCGACCCGGACATGAAGCACATCGTGGACTACGTCAACGCCGGGAAACCCGTCCTGGGCATACGCAACGCGACGCACGCCTTCCAGTATCCGCCCAACAGTCCAAGCCCCTACAAGAACTGGGACTTCAACAGCAAGGCGTGGCCCGGCGGATTCGGCCAGCAGATTCTGGGTGATACGTGGATTGCCCATTTCGGCAATTTTCAAAAAGAGGCCACGCTCGCCCATATCAACAAGTCGCAACGCGATCACCCGGTCCTGCGCGGTGTCGGCGACACGATCTTTTGTCATACCGACGTTAATTCGGTAAAGCGGCTGACCGCCGGTGATGTCGTGCTCTTTCATGGACAGGTTCTCTCCGGGCTGAAACCGACCGACCCTCCCGTGACCGACCAGCGCAAAGATGTCCGGATGCCTTTTGCCTGGTTCAAGACCTACACCGCTCCCTCCGGCAAACAAGGGCGTTCTTTTACGACCACCGCCGGCGCGTCCTTGGACTGGCTCAGCGAAGATTTAAGGCGGATGATGGTCAACGCGATGCTGTCTCTGACCGGCCATGAGAAAGAAATACCGGAGAAAACTGATGTCTCGTTCATTGACCCATTCAACCCGCGGCCAACCGGAGCGCTCACTGACGCCGCCTGGGCCGCCGAAAAACTGACTCCCGCGAGCTTCGCCCTCCAGGCCAAATAGAAAACCGCCTGCGCAACGCCAACGCGTGTTTTCAGCCGTGAATCCACAGACAATATTCCAATAGTTGGTCATCGCCTCGTCGTTCGGTTTCATCACCGCCACCACCGCCGCGCCCTCCGGCGAAAAGGACGCCGAAGGGTTTGTCTCCATCTTCGCCGGCAAAACTCTCAACGGCTGGGAGGTCAAGCCGGCCAAGGAGTCAAAGGCATGGAAGGTCCGTGACGGCATGATCGTCGGTTCCGACGGCCAGAAACGAAGCCACCTTGTTTTCGAAAATAAACAACTCGCGGACTTTGAGATCAAACTCAGCTACCGCTTTCCCGGAAAGGGCAACAGCGGGATCAGCATTCGCGCCCGCGAAGACAATGCGGGCCAACGGGAGTTTTAAAGCTACCACACCGATCTGGGCCACGTCGGCATCGGGAAACATATCCTGGGCGCCTGGGATTTCCAGACACCCGGACGTAAGGAGCACGGCTGTTTCTGCGGCCAGAGACTGGTGATCGATAAAAATAACCGCCCGACGGTGACCCCGATCGAAGGTGCGGTCACCACCGCCGACATCAGCCAGGAAGGTTGGAACGACATCCATGTGATTGCCCGGGGCAACAACTTTAAATTCTTCATCAATGGCAAACCCGCCTCGGAATTCACCGAGCATCTCCCCAAGGAAAAGAGCCTCGAAGCCGGCACGATCCAACTGCAACTGCACGATCCGGGCACGATCGTTCACTTCAGAAACGTCCGACTGAAGATTTTGAACTAAAGGCAGAATCTATCCCGCCACCACGGCAAGCCTGCCGCGCATAGATTTCATGTTTTTGCCTGGCAGGGAGACCGCCTCTCGCCAGCAACAACAGACCCACTGCAAAATCCGCGCCCGCTCGGATGGAAATGACTCGCGCATTGAAAACTGGACAGTTTTCGTCACAGTCACATCAAACGCAAAACACCGATGCAATCAACAGCCAGATTCCACCCTTCCACAGGCTCACGATGGTGGCTGGTCGCGCTCCTCGCCGTCTGGCTTCCGGCCTTGTCCCCCGCCGTGGAGATCACCGTCTTCGCCGCCGCGAGCCTGACCGAAAGCCTCAAGGAAATCGCCGCCGCCTATGAAAAGAAAACCGGCGACAGGATTTTGTTAAACTTCGGCGCGTCCAGTTTTCTGGCCCGACAAATCGAGGAAGGCGCGCCCGCCGACATCTTTTTCTCCGCCGACGAAGCCCGGCTGGACGGACTGGAAACGAAGGGGCTCATCGTAAAACAATCGCGCCGCAGCTTCCTCGCCAACTCGCTCGTCATCATCACTGCCGCCGACAGCCCGCTGCAGATCAAATCGGTCGACGAATTGACCCGGGTGAAGCGTTTCGCGCTGGCCGATCCCAAGACGGTGCCGGCCGGAATTTACGCGCGCCAATATCTGGAAAAGGTCCGGCTCTGGCAGACGCTCGAACCGAAGGTGGTGCCCGTGGACAACGTCCGCGCGGTCCTCGCCGCCGTCGAGTCCGGCAACGTGGATGCCGGGATGGTTTACGAGACCGATGCCGCCATCTCGAAAAAAATTAAACTCGCCTGCCGGATCCCCGCGGCGGAAACTCCGGATATCAGCTACCCGCTGGCCGTGATCAAGTCCTCCAAACACCTCGCCGCCACCCGGAAATTTGCCGGGCATCTCGCGTCCGAAGAGGCCGGACGCATCTTTGCCAAACACGGCTTCATCGTCCGGAAACCAGCCGTATGACCGTCGAGGAATGGCAGATCGTCTGGTTCACCGCCTGGGTTTCGGCTCTCAGCACGGTGCTCATCCTTCCATTCGGACTGGGCGTGGCGTGGCTGCTGGCGCGGCGCGAATGGCCCGGCAAATCGCTCGTCGAAACCCTCGTCGCCCTGCCGCTCGTCCTGCCGCCAGTCGCGACCGGCCTGCTCCTCCTGAAACTGTTTGGACGCCGCGGAGCCATCGGCGGTTTTCTCCATGACACCATCGACCTCGACATCATCTTCACCTGGCGCGGCGTGCTGCTGGCGCTGGGCGTGATGTCCTTCCCGCTGCTCGTGCGCTCCGCCCGCGCGGCGTTTGAGGAGGTCAACCCGCGCCTCGAGCAGATCGCGCGCACGCTCGGCGCGGGAAACTTTCGCGTTTTCTGCACCGTCACGCTGCCGCTGGCCGGGCGCGGCATTCTTGGCGGGATGATCCTCGCGTTTGCCCGCGCTCTCGGGGAATTCGGCGCGACCATCATGGTTGCCGGCAACATTCCTGGAAAAACCTCCACCCTCTCGCTCGCCATTTTTCAATCCGTGCAGCTCGGCGAAGACGCGCATGCCTACCGTCTGCTGGGGGTGTCCGTTGCGCTGGCGTTTCTGGCCGTGTGGGGCGGCGAAATCCTCAACCGGCGGCGCAAAAGATTGCAATGAACCTGCGCCTGAAAAACATCTCGCTGCCGCTGGCCGGCTTCACGCTGGAGATCGATGTCGAACTGCACAGCCAGGTCACCGCCATCTTCGGCCCGTCCGGCGCGGGCAAGACCTCGCTGCTCGCCACCCTCGCCGGATTGCGCCGCCCCCGTTCCGCCTTCATCGAGCTGAACGGCCGCGTCCTGACCGACACGGCGGCGGGCGTGGAAGTCCCCACCCGCCTGCGCGAAATCGGTTACGTGCCACAAGACCTCGCGCTCTTCCCCCACCTGTCCGTCCGGCGCAATCTGCTCTTCGGCCACAAGCCCGAGGCCGAGTCGCATCCGCTCTTCAACTTCGATCATGTGGTGAAAGTTTTGGAAATCGGCTCCCTCATCGAGCGCGGCGTGACCCTGCTCTCCGGCGGTGAAAAACAGCGCGTGACCCTGGCCCGCGCCCTCCTCTCCTCGCCGCGCCTGCTGCTGCTGGACGAGCCACTTTCCAGCCTGGACGCGAAATTGAAAAGCCAGATTCTCCCCTACCTCCAGCGCGTGCGGGACGAGTTTCACCTGCCCATGCTCTATGTGACGCACGATGAGTCGGAAGCCCTCGCGCTCTGCGAGGAAGCCCTCGTCATGGAGCGCGGGCGGCTGGTTGGGCAGCGCAAATGTTGACGGGCCGAGCCGCCGAAGTGGCCGCCTCCTTCAAAGCGCGGGTTGAAATGAGACGATGAACTCAGGCGGCCTGCGCGGCGCGGGAGGCGGCCAGGTCGGTCTTGCGCTGGTTGAGCGTGCGGAAAAATTCCCAGCCTTCGCGCAGCCGGCGAACGCAGACATCCTTGTCCGCGAGCATCGTCTTGATGATGCGCAGAATCGGTTTCGGGCGCAGATAATACTGGCGGTAGAAGCGGTCCACGGACTCGAAAATCTCCTCTTTGCTCAGGCCGGGATATTCGAGCGTCGATTGCTGCAGGCCGTCGTCTTCGACGAGGTCGGTCTTGTCCTTCTTGGCGAACCAGCCGTTCTGGCGGGCCATTTCGTAAAGCTCGGTGCCGGGATAGGGCGCGGCGAGCGAGACCTGGATGCTGAACACGTCGAGGTCCATCGCGTAACGGATGGTCTGCTCGATGGTCTCCTTCGTCTCGACCGGCAGGCCGAGAATGAAGGTGCCGTGGATGATCACGCCAAGCTCCTTGCAGGCCTTGGTGAACTGCCTGGCTTCCTCGATGGTGATGCCCTTCTTGATGCGGTTGAGAATTTCCTGGTTGCCGGATTCGTAGCCGACGAGGAAGAGGCGCAGGCCGCAGTCTTTCATCAGCTTGATCGTCTCGTAATTCACATTCGCGCGGCTGTTGCAGCTCCAGGTCATGCCGAGGGGCTTGAGTTTCTGCGCGATTTCGCGGGCGCGCGGGAGGTTCGCGGTGAAGGTGTCGTCATCGAAGAAAAATTCCTGGACCTGCGGGAAAAGTTTTTTCGCGTGGGTCATTTCGGCGGCGACGTTCTCTGGTGAGCGGACGCGATACTTGTGGCCGCCGATGGTCTGCGGCCAGAGGCAGAAGGTGCATTGCGCCGGGCAGCCGCGACCGGTGTAAAGCGAGAGATACGGGTCTTTGAGGTAGCCGATGGTGTATTTCTCGATCTCGAGGTCGCGCTTGTAAACGTCCGTGACCCACGGCAGCGCGTCCATGTCGTGAATGAGGGCGCGCTCCTTGTTGTGCGCGATCTTGCCGTCCTTCCAATAGGAAAGCCCGTCCACTTCGGAGAGCGGCCGGTCTTCGGCGACTTCCTTGCAGGTGAAATCAAATTCTTTGCGGCCCACCCAGTCAATGGCCCGGGAAGCCTTCAAGGTTTCCGTCGGCAGCACGGCGGCATGCGCGCCGATGAAGCCGATGGTCGTGGCGGGCCGCTGCGCCTTGATCGCCTCGGCGACCTTGCAGTCGTTTTTCAGCGAGGGCGTGGAGGTGTTAATGATGACGTGGTCGAAATTTTTCGCCTCGGCCAGACAGGCCTTCACGTCGATGTCGTGGGGCGGGCAATCCATGAGCTTGCTGTTCGGCACGAGCGCGGCGGGCTGCGCGAGCCAGGTCGGATACCAGAAGGAACGAATCTCGCGCTTGGCCTGGTAGCGCGAGCCGGCGCCGCCGTCAAAGCCGTCGAAGGAGGGAGGGGAGAGGAACAAGGTTTTGCTCATGTGATAAAAATTTCTGTGATTCGTGTGCGGATGGTGCTGCCGGTGCCGCGGAGGAACTATTCCTTCGCACCCGTTTTCCCGTCGGCAATTTTCGCCAGCAGCTCGTCGCGCTGCGTCGTGTCGCCGGTGCCGCAGGAGTCGCCTTCTTCGTGCGTGTGGCTTTCCTCCTTGCGGGAGAAGGCGGCCTGCGCGCCGTGCATCGCGGCGCGGGGGGAATTGATCGCGGCCTTGGCTTCGGCCAGATGTCCTTTGCCGACGGACACGCCGTTGAAGGCCAGGACGTTTTTGCCGGGCAGGTAGGGTTTGGGCTTCGCGCCGAAGTTGTATTTGATGTTCTTCCAGTTGTCGCCGGACTGGTAATTGGTGCCGAGCGCGCCGCTCGGATCGTAGCCGCAATGCACCATGCAGTTCTCGCAGCGCGGGTCGCGGGCCACGCCGTCCACCACGCCGTATTTCATCCAGTCCACCTTCGTGAGCATTTCCTGGTAGCCGGCGTAATGGCCGTCGGTCATCAGGTAGCAGGGGGCTTTCCAGCCGCGGACGTTGCGGGTGGGAATGGCCCAGGCGGTGCAGGTCAGTTCGCGTTTGCCGGCGAGGAATTCCTGATAGACCGGCGTCCCGAAGATGGTGAACTTCTCGCCCCACTCCTGGATGCGCGCGAATTTCTGCCGCGTCATTTGGCGCGTCAGGAAAAAATCTTCCGGCTGTTTGCCGAGGCGCTTGACCATGTCCTTCTTGGCGGCGTCGTATTCGTAGCCGGGAGAAATCGTGTGGCCGTCCACTTCGAGCGAGCTGAGAAACTCAAACATGCTCTCCAGTTCCTGCACGTCGGTTTCCTTATAGACCGTCGTGTTCGTCGCGGTCTGGTAGCCGAGAATCTTCGCCATCTTGATCGCCTCGATGCATTCCTTGAAGACGCCTTCACGCTCGACGATCAGGTCGTGCGTGTATTCGAGGCCGTCCACATGGACGTTCCAATACATCCATTTGCTCGGCTTGATCGTGGGGCGGCCGTCGTGCCTGCCCTTGCGAATGGTCTCGGCGTCCTTTTCGGTGATGAGTTTTTCGGCGAGCAGTTTGGATATTTTCAACTCCATCTTCGGGCTGAAGTGGGCGGCCATGTAGTCGCGCATTTTTTTGCGCATGAACATGCCGTTGGTGCAGATGTAAATCACCCGGTGCTGTTCGTGCAGGCCTTCGACCAACTCCTCGATCTTCGGATAAATGAGCGGCTCGCCGCCGCAGATGCTCACCATCGGCGCGTCGCACTCGACCGCCGAGGCCAGGCAGTCCTCCAGGGGCATCATGTCCTTGAGGTTGGTGGAGTATTCGCGGATGCGTCCGCAGCCGGTGCAGGTCAGGTTGCAGGTGTGCAGCGGTTCAAGCTGCAGCACCATGGCAAACTTTGGCGTGCGAAGCGTCTTGTGTTTAATGATGTGCTTGGCGATTTTCGCCGTCAGCGCCAGGGGGAAACGCATAGTAATTTAATTTGCTTGGGCCAGGGTTGGCCCCGCCGCAAGGGACGGAACCGAATCGGCCGACGGCGCGGGCTGATGAAGCAGCAGGCCCGGCAGACCGTAGCCGGGCAGGATGAAGTCCAGCGGCGACACGCTTCTGGAGGCGTTAAAACCGCCGCATCCGGCACAAACGGCCAAGGCCGTTGCGAGGATTATCAAACGGAGTAACTTCCAGCTACCGTTCATTCCCGCAGTATAGAAAGGGTCAACATGATAACAATGATTAATTCGGAACATGATAGGAACGGCGGGGTCCACCGGTTCGCGCGGGATGGCGCGGCTATCCGGCAGTGGCCCGGCCTCCTGCTTTCAACCCTGCTCGCAGCGGCAAGCTTCGCCCCGGCCGGCGCCGCCGACTCGTCGGTCTTCGCCGAGCGCGCCTTCCGCAGCTACGAAAAGTGCCGCCTGCGCCTCCAGGCCGACGCCACCAACACCGTGGCCGGCTGGCAGTTTGCCCGGGCCTGCTTCGAGTGGGCCGAATTCGCCACCAACGACACCCAGCGCGCGGGCCTCGCCGAACGCGGCATCGCCGTCACGCGCGACGTGATCGGGCGCGAACCCAATCTCGGCGCGGCCCATTATTATCTGGCCATGAACCTCGGCCAGTCCGCCCGCACCAAAATCCTCGGCGCGCTTTCCCTCGTCGAGGAAATGGAAACTGAATACAAGCTCGCCCGCATCCTCGATCCCAAGCTGGATTTCACCGGCCCGGCCCGTTCCCTCGGCCTGCTCTACGTGGACGCCCCCGGCTGGCCGGTCAGCATCGGCAGCAATGGCAAGGCGCGCACACTCCTGCGCGAGGCCGTCAAGGGCAGCCCGGATTTCCCGGAGAACCGGTTCTGTTTGATCGAAACCTATCAGAAGTGGAATGAGCGGACGAACGCGGCCGCCGAGGTCAAGGCCACCGCCGTCCTGCTGCCCGCTGCGCGGAAGAAATACTCCGGTGAAGAATGGGAGTCCAGTTGGGCCGACTGGGAAATTCGCTGGCGCAAAATCACCAACGCCATCACCGGGCCGGGGCCGGCCGCGCCCAAGGCGGAGAAGTGAGCCGGACGAAAGATCGGTGCGGCTGGTGCGCGGAATGTTTTCCAAACACCAGAAAAGAAACAGCCGTCTCCCTCGTGAGGAAGACGGCTGTTCTTGAAGTTTAAAAGGCTGCGGCCGACCGCAGAATTATTGGGCGGGGGGCTGACCGCCGGCACCGCCACGACCACGACCACGACCACCGGCCCCGCCGCCGCCGGGCGGCTGGCCGGCGGCGCCACCACCGGGCGCGGCACCACCGTTACGGAAGCCGCCTTGACCACCGGCTCCAGGGCCGGCGGCACCAGTCCCGCCCTGGCCGCCACCACCAAAGCCACCGCCACCGAAGCCGCCCGACAGCATCATGGTGCCCATGCGGGAGGTGAGCAACGACTCGCGTTGCTCAGGCTTGAGGGTCGGAGCGAGGGTGGAAAGGGCCTTGGCGCGCAGCATCAACATCTCGGTCTGAATTTTCGAGACGGCATCCGCCTTTTCCTGCACCACTTTCTCGTCGTATTTCTCGGCGAGGATGGCCTGCATGAGTTCCTTTTGCGCGGCCGTGAGTTTGTCCTGGAGCTTCTTCAACTCGTCGGTGTTTTTAGCCGAGGCTTCACGCAGGAGTTCCCGCTGCTTCTCGTCCAGGTTAAAGCCGCCGCCAAATCCGCCGCGCCCGCCGGGTTGATTGCCGCCGCCGCGACCACCTTGTCCGCCGCCCGCCGGGGGGACGGTGCCCGCACCGGCAGGCGGGGTTGGAATCGGATCGGCGGCGATGACGACGAGCGAACTGAGGAGGCCGGTGACGAGCATGGCGCCCGCGCAACGGGCGAGGAGGTTCTTTTTCATAATTTTAGGCTGCATTGTTCGGGCGTTGACTGGACTCCGCCGACGGCCCGGCCCCGGCGGAGTTCGCCTTAAAGTCATGCGACCTGGCGGCGAATTATTTCCCTGCTAGACCGGGCGTCCGGCGAATTGGTTACATTATTTGTAACCAAACATTGCGCCGCCAGTCTTTCACTTCTGACGACCCGGCTAAATCTCACGAACATTGAAATGAATACAAAAACTCCCCCCGTGCTGACCAGTCCGTCGCGCGCCCGACTGCTCGGATCACGCGGCCGGCAGCTGGTGCTCGTGGCCGTGGTGGTGGTGGTGGCCGGATTTGTTCTGTGGAACTGGCTAGCCGGTCCGCGCGAGCCTTGGCGGGTGCGCTGGAGCGTCCAGCGGTATCTCAAAAAGCAGGCGCGCACCGGCGATTTCAAAGTCGAGTTTACGTTTCCTTCCAAGGCCGAGATGGCGCAGGCCCCGGCCAAACCCGGCAGGCCGGCGAAACGGGCGATGTCCGCCAAGGATTTCGAGACGCTGCTCGATGAATACTACGCGCTGAAAGGCGCCGCGCTCGTTCTGGAGCGGGAGATGGCGAACAGCGCGGTCCAATTGCCCAAGCTCAAGGCGCAGGTGGACGAACTGGCCCGGCAAATCGCCGATGGAACGACCGCCAACCAGCTCGAGCTTGCGGCCGAACTCTCGGCGTTGCGCGATCAGATGGCGGCCTGGCAAAAGAAAGCCGCCGCCCAGCCCGATCTAGAGGCGAAGGAAGCGGCGCTGGCGCCCATCGTGAGCGCCCTCTGGGATTATCACCGCGCGCGGCTGGCGGAAAAACAGACCCCCGAAGCGTTGAACGCGAGCGGTTCTGCCGCGGACCTCGCCAAGCTCAAGACGGACACCCGCCAGAAACTCAGCGAGGCCGGCAGCTACTCGGAGATGTACAAGCTCATCGGCCAGGAAACCTGGGTCGCCAGCCAACTGCTCGACAGTGCCAATCCCGCCCACCGCCGCGCGGGCGTGAACCTCGCGATGGATGCCGCCCGCCAGGCGATGGCCGAACCCCAGAACGGCTGGGTGGCCGCACGCATCTGCGAGGGCTATGTCCTCCCCAACCTCGATCTGGCCGATGACCTCAACCCCCGCTCGCCGTTTCATGCCGACACGCTCCTGACCGCCTGCGCCGATATTTTCCGGGGCAACAACGAGTTCGACAACGTGGTCCGCACCTACCAGATTTTTCTCGCGCGCGGCCAGTCGGCGACCCGCACCGACTGGGCGCGGGCGCAAATCGCCATGGCCTACGATTCGGCCAATGACCCGAAACACGCGCTGCAATACATCCGGAAAATCCAGGCGACGAACAATTTCTCCTGGCTGGTCCGCAATGTTCCCCGGCTGGAGCAGCAGTTGAAGAACCGGTAAACCGCACTCCGCCGACCTCTCTTTATGAAAACAATATTTACACTGCGCGCCGCCGCCAGACTGGCGCTGCTCGTTTCCGCACTCGGCTTCGACCTCCCGACCGCCGCAGCGGCCGCCGCCGCCGCCGATCAAAACTGGCCGCAATGGCGCGGGCCGCAGGGCACCGGCCTGGCTCCGGCGGGCAGTCCGCCCATCACCTGGAGCGAGACGAGCAACCTCAAGTGGAAGGTGAAAATTCCCGGCGGCGGCCTGTCCACGCCGATCATCTGGGACAATCGCGTCTTCGTGCAAACCGCCCTTCCCGCCGCCAATAAGAATGCGGCCGCCGGTGCCGCGCCGGCGGATCAACCGGGAACGCCACCGCGCCGCCGTCCCGGCGGTGGCGGCGGCGGCGGGCAGCAGCCAAGCGAGGCCTACCAATGCGTGCTGCTCTGCCTGGACCGTCAGACCGGAAAAACCCTCTGGCAACAAACTGCCCGCGAAGAAACTCCCAACGAAGGCCATCATTCCGACGGCAGCTACGCGGCCTATTCGCCAGTCACCGACGGCCAGTTCGTCTTCGCCTACTTCGGTTCGCGCGGGCTGCATTGCTACGACCTCGAAGGCAATTTGAAATGGAGCCAGGACTTTGGCGACATGCGGATCGCGAACGGCTTCGGCGAAGGCAGTTCGCCCGTGCTCTCCGGCGACACCGTGGTGGTCAACTGGGATCACGAGGGCGACTCCTTCATCATCGCGCTCGACAAGCACACCGGCAAAACCCTCTGGAAGCAGACGCGCGACGAGCGCACCTCCTGGGCCACGCCGCTCCTCGTCCAGCACGAAGGCAAAACACAGGTCGTCACCGCCGCCACCCGCAAAATCCGCAGCTACGATCTCGCCACCGGCAAACTGCTCTGGGAATGCGCCGGGCTGACGGCGAATGTGATTCCGACTCCGGTCGCCGGCAACGGGCTGGTCTATGCCATCAGCGGATTTCGCGGCAACGCGCTGCTCGCGATCCGCCTCGGCCGCGCGGGCGATCTCACCGGGACCGACGCCATCGCCTGGAGCTACCACCGCAGCACGCCCTACGTGCCGTCGCCGTTGCTCTGCGGCGACCGGCTTTACTTCTTCGCCGGCAACATCGGAGTGCTCACCTGCTTCAACGCCAAGACCGGCGGCCTGCTGATCGACGCCGAGCGCCTCGACGCCTTGCAGGGCGTCTATGCCTCGCCCGTGGGCGCCGGCGGCCGCGTCTATCTCACCGGGCGCAACGGCGCGACGGTCGTCATCAAGCAGTCGGACAAAATTGAAATGCTCGCGACCAACCGGCTCGACGACCGCATCGACGCCTCGCCGGCGGTGGCGGGCGGGGAACTCTTCCTGCGCGGCCGCAATTCTCTCTATTGCATCGCGGAGAAATAAGTGGTCGAATCAGGAGTCAGCAACGAATCACCGGACCATAATGGCCACCAACCAAAACCATCCCATGAATGCGACGAACCTGAACCACCAAATCCATCTCCAGCAAAACCGCCGCCGCTTCCTGCGCGGCCTCGGCCTGGGCGCCGCCTTCTTCACCGTGTCCGGCGCGTTTGCCGAGCAGCTCGCCCTCACGCCGCCGCAGTCCGAGGGGCCGTTCTATCCTGACAAGCTGCCGCTCGACACGGACAACGACCTCATCATCCTCAACAACGGCCTCACCCCCGCCGTCGGTGAGATCACCCATCTGAGCGGCCGCGTCCTCGACGCCCAGGGCCAGCCCATCCGCAACGCGCTCGTCGAAATCTGGCAGGCCGATAACAACGGCGTTTACCTCCACACCCAGGACGTCCATGCGAAGCGCGACGCGAACTTCCAGGGCTTCGGCCGCTTCCTCACCGGCACGGCCGGCGAATATTATTTCCGCACCATCAAGCCGATGCTCTACCCCGGCCGCACGCGCCACATCCACGTCGCCGTGAAAATGAAGGGCCGCGAAAAATGGACGACGCAGCTTTACGTAAAAGGCGAGCCGACCAATGACAAGGACGGCATCTACCGCAGCCTCAAGACCGCCGCCGCCCGCGACGCGCTGACCGTTGATTTCGCGCCGATCAAGGATTCGAAAACCGGGGAGCTGGCCGCGAAGTTCGATCTCGTGATGGGCTTCACCCCGCAAGTCTGACGTGAGATTTTTCACCTCCTGCCTGGCGGCGTGGTGGTTGGCGGCGGCCCTCGGTCACGCGCAAAACCCCGGCCGTCCACCGCGCCCCGCCCGCCCGCCTGATTTCAACGGGCGTCCCGACTTCAACCGGCCTCCTCCTTTCGGCGAAGACGGCCCGCCGCCTTTCGGCCCCGGCGGTCCCCCGCCCTTCGGCGAAAACGGGCCGCCCCCCGGTCGCGGTCCCGGCGGCATGGGGCCGATGCAGGAGCAGGTGAAGCTGGTCAAACAATTCGACCAGGACGGCGACCAGCGCCTCAACACCGCCGAACGCCACGCCGCGCGCGAATTTCTCGCGAAGGAAAAAGCCGCCGGCCGCGGTGGACGCCGCCCCGGCCCGCGCGGGGGCAATGACAACCAGCCGCCGCCCGCGCCCGGCCCCAAGCTCTCGCCGTCCGCCGTGAAATCCTTTCCCGACGCGCCGCTCTACGATCCCAAAACGCTCCGCACCGTCTTCCTCGAATTTGAAAACAACGCCTGGGAAGGCGAACTGGCCGACTTTTATCACACCGACGTCGAAGTGCCCGCGCAGCTTTCCGTGGACGGCAAATCCTACCCCGACGTGGGTGTCCACTTCCGCGGCGCGTCGTCGTTCTTCACCGTCGGCGCGGGCCGGAAGCGTTCGCTGAATCTCTCGCTTGATTTTGTCCACGACGAACAGCGGCTGCTCGGCTATCGCACGTTGAACCTGCTCAATGCCCATGCCGACCCGACCTTTCTCCGGTCCGTGCTCTTCCACCAGATCGCCCGCGAATACCTCCCCGCGCCCCAGGCCAACTTTCTGCGCGTGGTCATCAACGGCGAAAGCTGGGGCGTCTATGTGAACGTCCAGCAGTTCAACAAGGATTTCGTGAAGGACTCGTTCGGCACCACCCACGGCGCGCGCTGGAAGGTGCCCGGCAGTCCGCGCGCCCAGGGCGGGCTGGCCTATCTGGGCGAGAACGTGGCCGACTACCGGAAGCACTACCAAATCAAATCCAAGGATGATCCCAAGTCGTGGGCCGACCTCATCAAACTCTGCCGCGTGTTGAATCAGACCGCGCCCGACAAGCTGGAAGCCGCCCTCGCGCCGCTCCTCGACCTCGACGGTGTGCTGAAATTTCTCGCGCTCGACAACGCCCTCATCAATGACGACGGCTATTGGGTCCGCACCAGCGACTACAGCATCTATCAGGATGAACAAGGCCGCTTCCACCTCATCCCCCAGGACGCCAACGAAACATTCCGTCTGCCACAAAGTCCCGGTGGCCCCGGTGGTGGCCGAGGCCCGGGCGGCGGCGGCGGCGCGAGGACCAATGCCGTCAAGGGTGTCGAACTCGACCCGCTCACTGGAGCCAACGATCCGAGTAAACCGCTCCTCCAAAAACTGCTGGCCGTGCCCGCGCTCAAGGCCCGTTATCTCGGCTACGTCCGCACCATCGCCGAACAATCGCTCGACTGGAACAAGCTCGGCCCGCTCACGCAGCAATATCAATCCCTCATCGCCGACGACGTGAAAACGGACACGCACCGGCTCGATTCCTTCGAAGCCTTCACCAGAAGCGTGACGGAGGACGGAGAGTCCGTGGGTGGTCGCGGCCCGCCGCGCGGCATCAGCCTGAAGAAGTTCGTGGAAGACCGCCGCGCGTTCCTGCTGAACCATCCGGCAGTCAAAACGGCCGCTCCGGTGGTGAAGGCGGCCCGTTGAATCATTTTCCCCGGCCGCGTCCGGGGCTGCGCCGCTCACGTGGGGACGGATCAGCACGGCGATGAAGGGCCTGCGATCTCCAGCGCGCCGGCCCGACGGCGCATCGCCGGGCGGGCATCTCCGTTTTTTGCAACCTGGTTGGGCGGTCGTGGCCGTTCTCCCTCCCTCCTGAACCTCGTAGCGGCTGCTGTGAAGCGGCGGCTTGTGTTCGAGGCCGGTTTGGCAGCGGGAGATCAGCCGCGCCTTCACAGGCGCGGCGACAAGGTCTAGGGGTTCGCCGCGCGAAAATAGTTTCGGAGAATTCTTACCCCGGCCCTCTCCCGCTGGGAGCAAAATACAAGAGGGGGCCGCACGTCCGCGTCCCGGCAATCCAACGTCTCCAGTGGCACGAGGCGGGGGCCCAGCGTCTCTCTCCCCCTCGGAGGGAGAGGGCCGGGGTGAGGGTGAAAAGCTGCGGAGTATTGGGAGCCACGACCACGACCAAACTGCCCGGCAATAAACTGAGATGCGCCCATCGCCGTGCAAAAACCCGCCATTGGACTTGTCGGATAATTCCCCGCCCCCCATGCTCCGCCCACCTATGAAAACCAACCTGCTCGCCGCCCTCCTCCTGTCCATCGCGCCCGCCGCCTTGGCCGCCGCGCTCGAAACCAAGCCGAACGATCCGTACTACGAAAAATTTCAGCCGCGCAAAGCGCCGCAGCCCCCCGAACTCCTCCTGCAAAAGGGCGACCGCCTCGCCATCATCGGCGACTCGATCACCGAGCAGAAGATGTATTCGCGCATCATGGAGACCTACCTGACGGTGTGCGCGCCGGAACTGGAGGTCAGCGTGCGCCAGTATGGCTGGGGCGGCGAGACCGCGCCGGGCTTCCTCTCGCGCATGACCAACGACTGTCTCCGCTTCAAGCCCACCATCGCCACCACCTGCTACGGCATGAACGACCACGGCTACGGCCCGTACCGTCCCGACATCGGCGACCGCTACCGCAAGGCCTCCACCGCCATCGTGCAATCCTTCAAGGCCAACGGCGTGCGCGTCATCCAAGGCTCGCCCGGCTGTGTCAGCAAAAAAGCCGAGGCGCTGAACCTGAACCTCTGCGAGCTGCGCAACATCGGCATTGAAATCGCCGAGTCCGAGATGGTCGGGTTCGCCGACGTGTTCTGGCCGATGTTCACCGCCGGCCACGACGCCCATTTGAAATACTCCCCCACCTACGCAATTGCCGGCGGCGACGGCGTGCATCCGGGCGGCGCGGGCCACCTCGTGATGGCCTACGCCTTCCTGAAGGCGCTCGGACTCCACGGCGAGATCGGCCGCGTGGACGTGAATCTGGACACCGGCGCCGCCACGTCGATTCCCGGCCACCAGATTGTCTCCTTCAAGGGCGGCGTGGTAGAAATCAAAAGTGCCCGCTACCCGTTCTGCGCCGAAGGCCCGGCCAACACCGACGGCAGCCTCCGCTCCGGCATGACGCTGGTCCCGTTCAACAGCACGCTGAACCGCTTCCTGCTCGTCGCCAGCGGCGGCAAGGCGGCCAGCTACAAGGTCACCTGGGGCGCGGAAACCAAAACCTATTCCGCCGCGCAACTCTCCAAAGGCGTGAACCTCGCCGACGATTTTGCGGTCAACCCGTTTTCCGAGGCGTTCAAGAAAGTCGATGCCGCCGTGGCCGCCAAGCAGGGCTACGAGACGCACCAGATCAAGAATGTTTTCCACGGCGCGGAGTTCAAGTTCGAGCCAGAGACGATGCTGTCCCTGACGGAGCGCATCCGCGCGCCGCTCGTCACCGCCATCAAGACGGCCTTCGTGCCCGTGACCCACACGATCAAAATCGTGGCGGAGTAAGCCCTGCATCGACGGGCGGATTTCATGTGGAAGCGGGACGGCCGCCCGTAGCGGCGACGCCCTCGTCGCATTTTTCCCGCCGCTTTTTGGTGAGCCGCCACCGCGCGGGCGCTTTCGCTCTCACGCCGTCCGGCACAGTTCCAAAAACTGCGCCTCGTCCAGAACCGGCACGCCGAGCTTCTGCGTCCAGCTCGTTTCAATGACTTCTGTGCAGCAGCGGCAATTGGGGATCGTTTCGCTTCAAAGCTTCAACCCAATGCTCCTCTTGGATAATTGCCGGAGTGCCGTGCTGTCGTCGGGCCAAAATGGCTGACTCGATTTTGTTGCCGTAGTCGCCTTTGCTCCAATCCTTGCTTCCCTCCGACCCCACCACCAAGTAATCGATTGTATGGCCCACTTGTTTTTGATCGGTTGGAATTCCTCCTCGCATGCTCACTGCCTTCTGACATTCCTTCCGTGAGCCAAATGCGAAATTCCCCGTAAACAGAAAGGTTTTGTCTTTGAAAATCACTTTGGGCTGTGGCTGATCGAAAGGCGACTCCTCGCGAACAATTTTAGCCGCCAACTCTACATTAAACTCAGCCATTGCATGCTGACCGCTCCATCCGGCTGGGACTTGAACCTTGTCGAGATCAGCAAGCGAGAACGCTTTAAGTTGGTCGGAGTCCGAATCGAAATCCTGTGTGAGAAACAAATACTTGCGCCACTTTTCACGATTTGAGTCGTCTGCCATCAATCCTTCGATCTTTATCCCGGCGGCACCCGCTGAAAGTTTTGGACCGAATGGAATGCTGAAGAGGCGCAGAAACTTTTTCTGCCGGTTTGTTGCAAGGATGCCAGGAAGTGAAACTGCCTGTTTCAAGATATACTCTCGTGGTGGGCTGGCTGGTTGCGCTTTCGAATTGGCAAGCAAGGCATGGAATTGATCTTCGGTTATGACTTTCACGCCCAA
>Ga0049085_10000294_pt1 | contig 20448 bp, 28 predicted proteins | sample GreLakmeSU08MSRF_FD_66721 | JGI IMG/M metagenome (GOLD analysis project Ga0049085, IMG submission 66721) | Freshwater lentic microbial communities from great Laurentian Lakes, MI, USA - Great Lakes metaG SU08MSRF | ecosystem: Environmental > Aquatic > Freshwater > Lake | place: Great Lakes... | reverse complement strand
TCGCCGACGCGCACGTTCCGTGGCCACACGATGTCACGCGCGGTGGAGGCGGCGGCTCCGGCCGCAGCTCCGACGGGCGGTGCGGCGCCAAAAGCCGGCGCATCGGATGCCAAGGCCAAGCCGGCCCCTGCAGCGAAGGGAGGCAAGTAACCCATGACGGAATCACGCGCGATCCAGCGCTCGGCGCGACAGTCGCCGTACAAAATGCGCCTCGTGATCGATCAGGTGCGCGGCAAGCGAGTCAATGAGGCGTTTGCGCTCCTCAAGTTCAGCCCGAAGCACGCCGCGAAGCAGATCGAGAAGGTGCTCAAGAGCGCCATCGCGAATGCCGAGCAGGCGGCTCGCGGCACGAACACCGCGCTCGATGTAGACGACCTGGTGATCACCAAGGCGATCATCAACGAAGGACCGAAGCTCAAGCGGTTCATGCCGGCCGCGATGGGCCGGGCGACGCCGATCAAGAAGCGGACGAGCCACGTCGAGATCGTCGTGGCCGACAGCGGTACTACGGCATCCAAGAGCAGGAAGGGTCGCTAATGGGACAAAAGACTAATCCAATCGGCTTCCGCCTCGGCGTCTCGAAGCAGTGGCGTTCGAAGTGGTTCGCCTCTGGCAAGGACTTCCCGGCGCTGCTGAAGGAAGACGAGCTCCTGCGGAAGTATCTGAAGGCGCGTCTCGCGGGCGCCGCGATCAGCGATATCGTGATCGAGCGCAAGCCAGGCAAGGTCGTCGTGACGATTCACACCGGCCGGCCCGGCGTTGTGATCGGCAAGAAGGGTCAGAGCGTCGAGGAGCTCAAGAACGAGCTTCAGCAGCTCACCGGCAAGGACGTCGGGGTGAATGTTGAAGAGGTCAAGCGCCCGGAGATCGAGGCGCAGCTGGTTGCCGACAACATCGGCGCGCAGCTGGCGCAGCGCATTTCGTTCCGTCGCGCGATGAAGCGTGCGGTGCAGAGCGCGATGCGCATGGGCGCCGGCGGTATCAAGGTGAAGTGCTCTGGCCGTCTTGGCGGCGCAGAAATCGCGCGCGTTGAGGGTTATCACGAAGGACGTGTACCGCTGCACACGCTGCGCGCGGATATCGACTACGCCACCAGCACGGCGAGGACAACGTTCGGCGCGATCGGCATCAAGGTTTGGATCTTCAAGGGCGAGGTCGTCGAAGACCGTCGCGGCAAGACCTACTCGACGGACCAGTAAGACCACCGCTCTTTCGACTGATACGAGGACACTGAAGCAATGCTCGCACCAAAGCGCGTCAAATTCCGGAAGATGTTCAAGGGCCGTACCAAGGGTCTCGCGACCCGCGGGTCGACGGTGGCCTTTGGGCACTACGGCCTGCAGGCAATGGAGCCCGGCTGGGTCACAGCGAGGCAGATCGAAGCTGCCCGTGTGGCGCTCACGCGCCACATCAAGCGCGGCGGCAAGGTCTGGATTCGGGTGTTCCCAGACAAGCCGATCACGAAGAAGCCGGCTGAAACCCGCATGGGCAAGGGCAAGGGGTCGCCCGAGTTGTGGGTGGCGGTGGTGAAGCCTGGCCGTGTGATGTTCGAGATCGAGGGTGTCGACAAGGCGCTAGCGCAGAAGGCCCTGGGCCTCGCGGCGGCGAAGATCGGCATCCGAACGAAGTTCGTGTCGCGCGAGGAGGCGCACACCGAATGAAGGCACCACAGATTCGCGAGCTGACGGGCGACGAGATCTCGACGCGCATCACCGAACTCGAGCGCGAGCGGTTCAACCTGCGGTTCAAGAGCGGCACCGCGCCGCTCGAAGACCCGCTCCGGCTGCGTGTGATACGCCGGGACCTGGCTCGTCTCAAGACGATTTTGCGTGAGCGGCGCACTGGCGCTGCGGCAACTACGGGCGCTGCGCGCACCGGGGGGAAGTAACCGATGGCTGAAATTACGAATGCTGCGGCCGAGGCACGCAACGCGCGGAAGGCGCGTGTGGGCTTGGTCGTGAGCGACAAGATGCAAAAGACGGTCGTGGTCTCCATCGAGCGGCGCGTGCCGCACCCGGTCTACGGGAAGATGATTACGCGGTCCACGAACCTTAAGGCGCACGACGAAACGAACCAGGCGAAGACCGGCGACACCGTGCGCATCATGGAGACGCGCCCGATGTCAAAGGACAAGCGGTGGCGCGTCGTCGAGATCGTCGAACGCGCGAAGTAGCGATACCGGAGACTTTGAAATGATCCAGCAGGAATCAGTGGTTCGGGTGGCGGACAACAGCGGCGCCAAGCGCGCGCTGGTGATCCGGGTACTCGGTGGAACGCGCCGGCGGTATGCCGGTCTCGGCGACGTCGTCATTGTCGCGGTGAAGGACGCGCTGCCGAACGGCACGGTCAAGAAGTCCGAGGTGGCGCGCGCGGTGGTGGTGCGCACCGTCAAGGAGACCCGCCGGAAGGATGGCAGCTACATCCGCTTCGACGAGAACGCCGTCGTGATCATCAGCGACACGGGCGAACCCCGTGCCACGCGCATCTTCGGGCCGGTGGCCCGAGAGCTGCGTGAGAAGAAGTACATGAAGATTGTCTCGCTGGCGCCAGAGGTCATCTAAGATGCGCATTCTGACGCAGCGCAAGACGGCGGGCATCCGCTCGCGGAAGCGCCACGCGATCAACGCCGAACGGCTCACGATGCACGTCGCCAAGGGCGACACTGTGCGCGTGGTTCGCGGCGATGACAAGGGCAAGGAAGGGAAGATCATCCGCGTGTTCCCGAAGACGGGCCGCGTGACGATTGAGGGCGTGAACATCGTCAAGAAGCACCGCAAGGCGCGTCGTGCCGAGGAACAGTCCGCGATCATGGAAATGCCGGCGCCTGTGCACTCGTCGAATGTGATGCTGCTCGACCCGAAGTCGGGCGCGCCGGCACGTATTCGCTACCGCGTGGACACCGACGGCACGAAGGAGCGCATCAGCGCGAAGTCCGGCGACGCGTTTCCGCGTACCGACGCCAAACGCTAGTCCCGACGCTCCCGCTCACCGCGCCGCACACACAGGAACCGACCGATGGCTGACAATAAGAAGAACGACAAGAAGCAGGACAAGAAGCAGGACAAGAAGCCTGCGCCGAAGGCAGATAAGCAGGAAAAGAAGCCGAAGGGCGAAAAGGCGAAGCGTACGGCTGAGCCGGCGAAGGAGCACACCGGTGTCGGACTACCGGTTCCCGATGTGCGGCTCCGCACGCACTACCAGACAGTAGTCCGCGCCGCGCTCACGAAGCAGTTCGGCCTCACGAATGTGCATCAGATCCCGAACCTCACGAAGATCGTGCTGAATGTCGGCCTCGGTGAGGCCATCAAGCAGCCGAAGCTGCTCGACTCAGTGGTCGACGAGTTGGGCATCATCACGGGGCAGCGGGCCGTGCGGAAGAAGGCGAAGAAGTCCATTGCGAACTATGGTCTCCGTCAGGGCCAAGAAATCGGGGCATCGGTGACGTTGCGCGGTGCGCGGATGTGGGAGTTTCTCGACCGGTTCATCACGGTCGCGGTCCCGCGGATCCGCGATTTCCGCGGGCTCTCGACGCGCTCGTTCGATGGCCGCGGCAACTACAGCTTGGGCATCAAAGAGCAGATGATCTTCCCGGAGATCAACTACGATCAAGTCGACCAGGTGCACGGCATGGACATCACGGTCGTGACCACGGCGGCCAAGGATGAACTGGCCTTCGCTCTCCTGCGCGAGCTGGGCATGCCGTTCCGCGGGGAAGACAAGCCGATCGTGGTTCAGTAGTAACGCGTGGCATTCCGAAGCAACCAAACCAGAGAGACCTGATGGCCAAGAAGAGCAGCATCGAGAAGAACGAGCGGCGGAAGAAGCTGACGGCGCGCTATGCCGTCAAGCGTCGCGCGTTCAAAGCGGTGATCCAGAACCCGAAGTCGACGATCGAGGAAAAGCTCGCGGCGCAGACCGGGCTCCAGAAACTGCCGCGCAACTCGGCGAAGGACCGCATCCGGCACCGCTGTTCGATGACGGGGCGCTCACGCGGAAACCTCCGCGAGTTCGGGTTGTCGCGCATGGTGTTTCGTGAAATGGCGTTGTCGGGACTGATTCCCGGCGTACGCAAGGCCAGCTGGTAGATCCCTTTTTTCCTAGAAGTCCGGCGGCGAACCCGCCGGATACCATAGGAGTGAGACGCAACACATGAGCATGACCGATCCTGTAGCCGACATGTTGACGCGCATCCGCAACGCCTGCGGAGCGAAGCACCGTCGCGTGGACATTCCGGCCTCCAAACTGAAACTTGAAATCGCGCGCCTGCTGAAGGAGAACAACTTCATCACGGACTTCCGCACGGTGTCGTCCGATGAAGGGCGGCCGTTGCTGCGCGTGATTCTGAAGTACGCCCACGGCGGCCACTCGGTCATCCGTGAGCTCCGGCGCGTATCAAGCCCTGGTCTCCGGAAGTACGTCGCGATGACGGAGATTCCGCGAGTCCGCAACGGGCTTGGCGTTGCCATCCTCTCCACCTCGAAGGGCCTCATGACAGATCGTGAAGCCCGTCAGCAGCGCACCGGCGGCGAGTTGCTCGCCCTGGTCTGGTAGGAGGAGACACCCATGTCACGTATCGGCAAGCTTCCCATCGGCATTCCCAAGGACGTCACCGTGGCCATCGTCGGCCAGAACGTGACGGTCAAAGGCCCGAAGGGTGAACTGTACCGCAGCATCCACAGCGAGCTCGGCCTGAAGATTGAGGGCGAGCAGCTGATTGTCACGCGTCCGTCGGACGAGACGCTGCACAAGTCGTTGCACGGACTGTCGCGCACGCTCCTGGCCAACATGGTCGAGGGCGTGACGAAGGGCTACATGAAGCAGCTGGAGATCACGGGCGTCGGCTACAAGGCGGAAGTGAAGCCCTACGGGCTGTTGCTGTCGCTCGGCTACTCGCACACGATCCAGTACAAGGCGCCGGTGGGCATCAAGCTCACCGCTCCGCAGCCGACACAGGTGACGATTGAAGGCGCGGACAAGCAGATGGTGGGCCAGGTAGCGGCAGAAATCCGCCTGCTGCGCAAGCCCGAGCCGTATAAGGGGAAGGGGATCAAGTACGCCGGCGAAGTGATTCGCCGTAAGGCCGGTAAGGCAGGAGCCAAGTAATGCCAGGTTTGCGAGTACCCAAGACGCCCGCCGGACTGCGCGCGCGCCGACACCTCCGGGTGCGGGCGAAGGTCGAGGGCAGCGCCGCACGGCCGCGCCTCGTCGTGTTCCGTTCGCACAAGCATATCTACGCCCAGATCGTGGACGACGTGGCACGCAAGACGCTCATGTCGGTCACCGACGCCGGGCTACAGGGCAAGAAGGTCGAGAAGTCCACGGCCGTAGGAAAGCTGGTGGCGGAGAGGGCGAAGGCGGCGGGAATCACCAAGGTGGTGTTCGACCGCGCCGGCTATCGATATCATGGCCGCGTGAAGGCAGTGGCCGACGGCGCCCGCGAAGGCGGGCTGGAGTTTTAATGGCTGAAAACGAAACGCAGGCAGATTCCCCGGCAACGCCGGGAGCCGAGGCAGCAGCACCAGCGGCGCAGACGGGTGGCTCAGCACGTAGCGGGCGGCCCGGCGGCAGCGCGCGCAGCGGCGGCGGCCCGGGCGGACGTGGTCGAGGTGGCCCTGGTGCCGGTCGTGGCGGTCCTGGTGGAGGCCGCGGTGGCCCTGGTGGCCCTGGTGGCGGACGTGGCGGGCCTGGCGGCGAACGTGGCCGTGGTGACCGTGGCGGGCGTCCCGGACAGGAGCGCGAAGAGAGCGGCCTCGTCGAGAACGTGATCGCCATCAATCGCGTGGCCAAAGTGGTGAAGGGCGGCCGGCGGTTCTCGTTCAACGCCATCGTGGCGGTGGGCGACGGACAGGGTAAGGTCGGTATCGCGACGGGTAAGGCGAATGAAGTGTCCGAAGCGGTTCGCAAGGCCGTGGACGGCGCGCGCCGCAACATGGTCTCCGTGCCGCTGACGGGCGCGACGATCCCTCACGAAATCGTCGGCAAACATGGGGCTGGCAAGGTGCTGATGAAGCCAGCCGCACCTGGTGCTGGCGTGATCGCGGGTGGTGCCGTGCGCGCGGTGATGGAGTGTGTCGGTATTGCCGACATCCTCACGAAGTCGCTCGGCTCGACGAATCCGCACAACATGGTGCTCGCGGCAATGAACGGCCTGACGAGCCTGACGACAGTTGAACAGATCGCGAAGGAACGTGGGGTCGAGGTGAGCTCGCTCCCGTACCGCTCGCGTGCAAAGGTAAAGGTGGCGGTCAATGCCTAGGACATTCGTTTGGCACCGCACGCGCGGGCCAAAGCATACGGAAGCCAACACCCTGACCACGGGCCAGGTGTTGATCAAGCAGGTGAGGTCTGGCATCGGGCAGACGGCGCGCATGCGTGCCACGCTCGCGGCCATTGGACTTCGCCATCATCAGTCCGAAGTGGTGAAGCAGGACTCTCCCGCGTTGCGGGGCCAGATCTTGCGGGTACGTCACCTCGTCAAGGTGACTCCATACACCGCAGCCAAGGAGTAAGACGGTGAGCGACAAAATTGGTCTTCATAACCTGACGCCGAGCCCAGGCTCGCACCGTAACCGGAAGCGTATCGGTCGCGGTCCGGGTTCGGGTACCGGCAAGACATCAGGCAAAGGTCACAAGGGCATCAAGGCGCGCTCGGGCCATCACGGCCATGGCGGCGGCAAGCCGCACTTCGAGGGCGGGCAGACGCCGCTCACGCGTCGTGTACCCAAACGTGGCTTTACGAATCCGTTCCGGGTCGAGTCGCAGGTGCTTGGGCTGGACGATCTGGTAAAGCTGCCGCAGGGTGCCGAGGTGACGCGCGAGACGCTCGTCGCCGCCGGGCTCATCCGCAACGCCAAGGGTCCGGCGAAGCTGCTTTCCAACGGTGAGATTACGCAGGCGTTCACGGTCCGCGGCATCAAGGTCAGCGCGCAGGCTCGCGAGAAGATTGTCGCGGCCGGCGGCAACGTCGAGGAGTAAGAGAACCACATGGCCCAGGCCAATCCCGCTCAGGCGGCCGCGAATATCTATCGCACGCCGGAGCTTTGGGAAAAGATCGTCTTCACGTTCATTTGCCTCGTGGTGTATCGCCTTGGTTCGCACGTGGCGGTGCCCGGAGTCAACGTGTCGGCGATGGTGGACTTCTTCCGCAGCCAGCAAGGCGGCGGACTGCTGGGGCTATACGACCTGTTCGTGGGCGGGAATCTCTCGCGCTCGACGGTCTTTGCCCTCGGCATCATGCCGTACATCTCGGCCAGTATTTTCTCGCAGATCGCCGGTGCGGTGATCCCGCAGGTCGAGAAGATGCAGAAGGACGAGGAGGGCAGAAAGAAGATCACCCAGGTCACGCGCTATGCGACGGTCGGGCTCGCGCTCGTGCAGGCCTGGGGTTACGGGCTCTTCACCGAAAGCGTACAGGGCGCCGTCTCGTCGCCAGGATTCGGCTTCAAGACGGAAATGGCCATCATCCTCACGACGGGCGCGGTGTTCGTCATGTGGCTGGGTGAGCAGATCACGGAGCGCGGCCTCGGTAACGGCGCCTCGCTGATGATCTTTTTCTCGATCGTCGAGCGGTTCATTCCGGCGATCTGGAGCACGTTGCAGCTGGTCGCCACGCAGGGCGTCAGCATCCTCGCGGTGCTGGCATTGATCGCGGTCATGGCCGGTGTCATCGCCGGGGTTGTGCTGATCACGCTGGCGGCGCGCCGCATTGCGATCCAGATTCCGCAGCGCACAATGGGCCGCGGGCGGATGCGCGAAGCTGCCAAGAACTTCATCCCGCTCCGCATCAATGCCGCGGGCGTGATGCCGATCATCTTTGCGCAGTCGCTCATCGTCGTCCCCGGTGCGCTGGCCACGTTTAGCGGCAACCAGACCCTCTCCGACTTCGCGGATTACTTCCAGCCGGGCACCCCGCTCTACTTTGTGCTCTCGGCCGTGTTGATCATCACGTTCACCTATTTCTACACCGCGATCGTGTTCAATCCGGTGGACTTGGCAGAGAATCTGAAGAAGCAGGGTGGATTCATTCCGGGCGTGAAACCCGGCGCCAAGACCGCCGAGTACATCGACCATGTGGTGAGCCGCATCACGCTGCCGGGCGCAATTTTTCTGACGGTGATCGCCTTGCTTCCGATCTGGATCGCCGATTTCGTGAATGTCACATTCCAGTTCGGCGGCACGTCGCTGCTGATTGTGGTGGGCGTGGCGCTCGATACGATGGCCCAGATGAACCAGCACCTCCTGCTTCGTAAGTACGACACCTTTATGAAGAAGGGGCGGGTGCGGTTCCGCGGTCGCGGCCAGAGCGGCGGCTTCTAGCACCACGGCGATGATCGTCGTGCTGCTGGGCCCTCCTGGCTGCGGGAAGGGGACGCAGGGGGAGCGGCTTTCAGCGGCGCTGAAGGTGCCGAAGATCTCGACCGGCGACGTCATCCGGTCGGCGATGAAAGCTGGGACGCCGCTGGGCCTCGAGGCCAAGTCGTACTACGACAAGGGCGACCTCGTCCCCGACTCGCTCATTCTCGACATCATCCGCGAGACGCTCGCAGCGCCGGAACAGGCGAGGGGTGCGATTCTCGACGGTGTGGTCCGTACAACGCCGCAGGCCGAAGGCTTGGCCACGGTACTCGCTGGGCTCGGCAGAACGGTGGATCTGGTAGTCATGTTCCAGATCGCCGATGACGAACTCGTCGGCCGCCTGTCGTCACGCGTGGTGTGCGAGGCGTGCCAGTCGCCGTTCAGCGGCCGAAATCCTGGCGAATTGCATGCGGAGTGCCTGAAGGATCCCGCAGGGCACCTGGTGCGCCGCAAGGACGACGATCCTGACGCCATTCGCAATCGTCTCAACGTGTATCACGCGCAAACGGCTCCGGTTGTCGCGTGGTACAAGGCCAATGCGGGCCCGCTTGTGGAAATCAACGCGGTCGGCACGGTCGAAGACGTCACGGCGCGCATGCTGAAGGCGGCAGGACAGATCGGGTCGGCGTAATGGTGCAGCTCAAGTCAGCGCGCGAGATCGAGACGATGGCGGCGGGTGGGAAGATTCTCGCCGCGACGCACGAAGCGATGCGGAAGGCGATTCGGCCCGGCGTCTCGACGGCCGACCTCGACCGCATTGCCGAAGCGTTCATTCGCTCACACGAAGGTGCGACGCCGAGTTTCAAGGGTCTCTATGGTTTTCCAGCGAGTATCTGCGCAAGCGTCAACGAAGAGATCGTGCATGGCATTCCATCGCCGCGGCGCCTGCTCAAGGATGGCGATATCGTGTCCGTGGACATCGGCGTGTACTACGGCGGGCTCCATACCGACTCGGCGCGCACCTTCGCCGTGGGCCAGGTAGACGATCAGACGGCCCGGTTGCTCAAGGTGACGGAAGAGTCGCTCGAGGCAGGCATCGCCGAGGCGCGACCGGGGAACCACGTTGGCGACATCGGCGCGGCCATTGAGGCGCGCGTCAAGCTGGGCGGATTCGTCGTGGTGCGAGACCTCGTGGGGCACGGCGTCGGGCAGTCGATGCACGAAGAGCCACAGGTGCCGAACCATGGCAAGCCGAAGCGCGGCGCCAAGCTCGCGGCGGGCCTGACGATCGCGATCGAGCCAATGGTAAATGCTGGGCGCGCGGAAACCCGGACGTTGCCAGACAAGTGGACCGTGGTGACAATCGACGGCTCGCGCAGCGCGCATTTCGAGCACACGGTTGCCGTGACGGCAGACGGACCAAAGGTGCTCACGCGGCTGTAGGCCACGGGCGAGCTGGCGGCCTTGGCTTGGTGACGCCTACTGCGCCTCCGATCTACTGGCTAGCCGATCTGCTGCTCAACCAGGTCCGTCGCCCTGCGCGCCGATGCGGCCGCTTCAGCCACGAGCCGCCCCGCTTCCGCCGCCATCGGCGCACCGGCGGTCTTGTCGCTCATGGACGCGACGTTGATGCGCACGTTGAAGGCTGCGCCACGACACGCCGCCTCGGCGAGCAATGCTGCAACCCCCGCGTCGCTGGCCGCGTTGCTGTTGCCCTTCTCGGCGCAGGTCGCGGCCAGCGCCGCGACTGCAGCGGCGGCTCGTGCGGTGTCGAGCGGAATCGCCGCCGCGTGCATCAACGCGGACTGGATCGCGGTGTCGCGTGTCGCCTGTTGGTCGGGCGAGTCTTTGGGGAGTTTGTACGCGGCGCTCACCACGGAATAGGCGTCCGCGTCGGTCTTCACGAGTGCGGCGAGCGTTGCCTTGAGCGCGGTCGCTGAGGTACCGAGCGCGCGCATCTCACCGTCGACCGCGACGTACTTCTTGCGACCGACCGTGAGCCCAGCGACCATCTGCGTGAGCGCACCGGCGAGCGCTCCAACGTGCGCGGCGACACTGCCGCCACCCGGGACCGGCGCGCTCGATCCCACGGCGGCGAGGAAATCGGTGACTGTCTCGCCCGACATCGCATCGGCGACTTTTTGTTCGAGGACCATCGCCTTGGTGAATCCGCGCAGCATCACGCCGTGTGCGGCGGTCTCGAGCACGGCTCGCTCTGGTACGAGTCCGACGATTTCGCTCCAAGTGACCTCGACGCCGCGCGCGGCGGCCTCGGACTTCACCGCTTCGAACGCACGCCAGATGGGCGTCGTGTCGGTGTCGGTGAGGTTCATCGAGACCTGCGCCTGCCCGTCCACCTCGAGGCCGAGTCCTTTCACGCAGGGAAGGCCGCCGCTGGAGAACCGGACCTTCTTGGCGACCTCCTTGGCGACGGCGAGGTTCGAGGCCGGACCGAGGTAGACGTTGTATGCGACGAGGAACGGGCGGGCGCCAATGACGGTCGCGCCCGCGGTCGCGTGCACGTGGTTCGGGCCGAAGTCGGGAACGCGGTCGGGATTGACGCCGATTTCGTCGCGGGCTTTCTCGAATTCGCCGCGCCGAACGTCGGCGAGGTTCGTGCGGTCGGGTCGCGCCGCCGCCCGTTCATACAGGAACACGGGAATGCCAAGTTCGGTTCCTACGCGTGCGCCGAGCGATTTCGCGAGGGCGACGCACTCATCCATCGTGGTGTCGCCGAGCGGGATGAAGGGGCAGACGTCGGTAGCGCCAATGCGCGGGTGCTCGCCTGTGTGCGTGGTCAGGTCGAGCAGGTCGCGCGCTTTGCCGATGCCACGAAACGCGGCCTCAACGGCCGACTCGACTGTCGCGACGAAGGTGACGACGGTTCGGTTGTGCGATGCGTCGCTGGAGATGTCGAGCATCGCGACGCCGTCAGTCGACGCGATGGCGTCGGTGATCTGCTTGACGATGTCGGGGCGGCGGCCCTCGCTGAAATTCGGGACGCACTCGACGAGTTTGCTCACGCACAGCTCCAGAAGTGCACGGTAGACGGTACAGCGTGACGATTACAAACGTAGGCGGTATGCACCGAGGCGGTATGGCGCGAGGCGCTCCGCGCGAATCGTTGCGGGCTACTCCGTACGCAGTTCACGAATGAGCCAGCCGTGCACCGCCGGGTTGCCCGCCACGATGCCCGTTCGCGAGACGGGGCAGGGAGCACCGGTCAGATCTGTGACGAGTCCGCCGGCTTCGCGAACGAGCAAGATCCCCGCCGCGATATCCCACGGCGAGAGCACGGTTTCCCAGAACGCCTCGAACCGGCCAGACGCCACGGCGGCGAGGTCGAGCGCCGCGGCCCCGGCGCGGCGAACTCCCGCAGTGCCTTTCATGATTCGGGCGAGCTGGCGCGCGTACGGGTCTACGTCCTCGACATTCGTAAACGGGAAGCCGGTCCCGACGAGTGCACGGCGCGGGTCATCGATTGGGGAGACGCAGATTGGCTCTCCGTTCACGAACGCTCCTCCACCGGCGGTGGCCGTAAAGATCTCGCCGAGCGCGACGTCAATGATCACGGCGGCGGTGGGGACGCCGCCCCAGAGGACGCCGATCGACACGGCGTACTCTGGGTAGCCGTGCAGGAAGTTGGTGGTGCCATCGAGCGGGTCGATGACGAACACGACGCCAGCGTCGCGGCGCTCCGGAGCCATCGTGCTCGCCGACTCCTCAGCGAGGATCCCCGCCTCGGGCAATGCGGACCGCACGATGGCGAGGATCGCCGCCTCGGCGGCGACGTCCACTTCGCTCACGAAATCGGCGGGTTTCTTGACGCGCCATTCGATGGATCGCACGCGGGGCGCGGCGTCGCGGATCACGGCCGCGGCCGCATTCCCGGCGTCGAGGGCAACGGCGAGGAGGGCTGCCGGAAAAGGGGCCGAGGTGGGTCCGGAGTTTGATCGGTCTGTCATCCAGCCCTAAGTTTACTGAATGTCCAGAATCTTCAGCGGCATCCAGCCCTCCGGCGAACTGCATATCGGCAATTACCTCGGCGCCGTGAAGAACTGGGTGACGATGCAGCATCAGTACAACGCGTATTACTGCATTGTGAACTATCACGCGATCACGGTGGCGTACGCCCCGCAAGACCTGTTGGCGCGCACGCACGAGATGGCGGTCGGCCTGCTCGCAGCGGGCATTGATGAGAATGCTGCCACGTTGTTCGTGCAATCTCAGGTACCCGAGCACACCGAGCTCGCCTGGATCTTCAACACGCTCACTCCGCTCGGTGAACTGGAGCGGCAGACGCAGTTCAAAGAGAAGTCGGGGCGCCAAGAACAGGTTATGGCTGGGCTGCTGAACTATCCGGTGCTCCAGGCCGCGGATATTCTGCTCTATCGAGCGGACCTTGTCCCTGTTGGGGAAGATCAGATCCAGCACCTCGAACTGTCGCGTGTGGTCGCACGCAACTGGAATGCGCGGTTCTCTCCGGACCAGCCCCTGTTTCCGGAGCCGCAGCCCAAACTCACGCAGACCCGCCGCATCGTTGGGCTCGACGGGCAGTCGAAAATGTCGAAGTCGATCGGCAATACGATCGGCATCCTGGAGTCGCCAGAGGCCATCTGGGACAAGCTGCGGCCGGCCGTGACCGACCCGGCGCGCCAGAAGAAGACCGACGCCGGCGACCCGGACAAGTGTCCGGTGATCTACCCGTTGCACAAAGCATTTTCGCCTGCGGCGACTGTTTCGGAAGTCGAGACTCATTGCCGCGGCGCCACATGGGGCTGCATCGAATGCAAGAAGTCATTGCACGCCAACGTGGTCGCGGAACTGGCGCCGATCCGCGAGAAGGCGGCGCAGCTGACCGCGCATCCAGGGCGAGTGACCGAGTTGCTGGACAGCGGAGCCGACAAGGCCCGCACCATCGCTCGCGAGACTATGCGTCAGGTGAAGGACCTGATGGGACTGCCGGCCGCCGTTGCTCCGTAGGCGGCGGCATGGCGTCTGGCATCTCTGGAGCCGTTGTGGCAGCTTCAGGCCGTTCCGACAGATGCTCATGATCAGGCGAGCCGGGTACTGATGGAAAAAATCATCAAGGCGGCGATGGACCGGGGCGCGAGTGCCCTGCACATCAAGGCCGGCGACGTGTTTCGGGCGCGGATTGACGGCCAGCTGACGCCGCTCACCAAGCAGGCACTAACGCCGGACCAGACGCGCGCCATCGCCCTTCGGCTGATCTCGAACGAGGAAGACCGCGCCAGAATCGACACGATGCAGGACTACGACTGCTCGTGGGGCGCACAGGGGATTGGGCGGTTCCGCGTGAATATCCTGAAGCAGCGATCCAGTTTCATGATCGTGATGCGCGTGATCCCGTTCGAGGTGCCGAGCGTCGACTCGCTGCGCCTGCCGAACGTGCTCAAGACCATCGTCGAGGCTGAGCACGGCCTGATCCTCGTGACCGGCGTGGCGGGATCGGGCAGGTCGAGTACGGTGGCGGCGCTGATCCATCAGATCAACGCGACGCAACACAAGCACATTCTCTCGCTCGATCACCCGATCGAGTTTCTGCATCGCGACATCCAGTGCGCGATTACGCAGCGCGAAGTGGGTGTGGACACGGACAGTGTTGCGGTGGGATTACGCGCCGCCCTCCGTCAGGATCCGGATGTCATCCTGGTCGGCGAACTGGGTGACGACGAGACGATCGGCACCGCGATGGAGGCTGTGAAGGCAGGCCGCCTGCTCTTGGCGACGCTACCCACGCCCGACGTGGAGAGCACGGTGCTCGCCGTGCTGGCGATGTTTCCAGCCGACAAACAGGACGTGGCGCGCGCACGCCTCGCCGAGACGCTGCACGCGGTGGTGTCGCAGCGCCTGCTGACCAAGAAAGGCGTGCCGGGGCGCGTCGCGGCGGTCGAGATCATGATCGTGACGCCGGCGATTCGCGACCTGATTCGGGACAAGGGTCGCACCGGTGAGATGCGCGATGTCATCGCCAACGGGCGCGAACCATTCGGCATGCAGACGTTCGACCAGCACCTCGCTGACCTCGTGGCGAATGACGAAGTCGAGTACGAGGTCGCGCGTGCGGCGTCGACGCGGCCGACCGACTTCGAGCGCTCGATACATACCGATCACCGGCGGTCCACGACGGCTCCGACGATCATCCGTCCGCCAGCATAGGCTCACCCTCACCCCTTTTGGTTCTACTCATGCAACTCCACGGCGTGCTTGGCCCCGTCATTACCACGTTCCACGACCGTTCCGAGGACCTCGACGTCGCGGCATTCACTCGCAACGTGGAGGCGCTGATCGCCGCGGGTCTGCACGGCATCGTCGTGTGCGGGTCGACGGGTGAAGCGGCGTTGCTCTCCGAGGACGAACGGCGTGTGCTCCTTGAGGCGGCACGCGGCGTGGTGCCTCGCGATCGCGCGCTGTTGATGGGCGCTGGTGCCGAGTCCACGCGGCACACGCTGAGGCGTTGTGCCGACGCGAAGGCCGCTGGGGCGGACGCCGTGCTTGTGGTGGCACCGCATTACTACGCGAACGCGATGAGTCTCGAGGCGTTGCGTGTCCACTATCGCGCGGTGGCTGACGGCAGCCCGCTGCCGGTAGTGCTTTATAACATTCCGAAATACATGCACTTCGCGTTGCCGCCCGAACTCGTGGCGGAGCTCGCGCAGCATCCGAACGTGGTCGGTATCAAGGACAGCTCGGGCGACCTGAACATGCTGAAGGGGTTTCTCGCCGCGCAGAGTGAGAGCTTCGCCGTGCTCACCGGCAATGGCGGAACGTTTGCGCCTGCGCTGGCTGCCGGTGCGCGTGGCGGCATTCTTGCAGTGGCCCTGTTTGCCGCGCAACGCTCGCTGCAGGTGTACGAGGCGCACTGTGCTGGCAGAACGGCGGAGGCCGACGAGCTCCAGGTCGCGCTCAAGCCCCTTGCCGCCGTGATCGTGGCAGAACTGGGCGTACCCGGCGTGAAGACGGCGTGCGATCTGGTCGGGATGACCGGCGGGACGGCGCGCCGCCCGTTGGTAAACCTCGATCACGTAGCGGAGCAGCGTGTCCGTGCACTGCTCTCGGGCGTCATGGCGGCGGCATAGCCGCGGACTAGCCGTGACGGCGGGCGCGAGTTGCGCCAGCCGTCGCGGCGGCTAGTTTTCTTCAACGCCCCGCGGAAGCCGCCGGGGCGTTTTTTTGTGTCCCCCACCGGCTTGGCCCGGGCGCCCATGTTCGACTCGAATACTCGCACGCTTGTAGTGGTCGGCGCCCAATGGGGCGACGAGGGAAAGGGCAAGCTCGTTGACGTGCTCGCCGAGCAGGCCGACTGGGTGGTGCGCTATCAGGGTGGCGCAAACGCTGGCCACACGGTGCACATCGGCGACAAGCAGACGGTGCTGCACCAGATCCCGAGCGGGATTCTCCATCCTGGCGTGCGCTGCGCGATCGGAAACGGGGTGGTTCTTGATCCCGAGACACTGTTCGACGAAGTGGACGAGTTGGTAAAAGACGGCGTGGACGTGCACGGTCGATTGTACGTGAGCGACCGGGCGCACATGGTGATGCCATACCACAAGCTCGTGGACAAAGAGAGCGCGGCGTCGAAGGCGATCGGCACGACGGGGCGCGGCATCGGTCCGTGCTACGAGGACAAGGTCGCGCGACGCGGCGTCCGGGTACTCGACCTGCGGCATCCGGACCGGCTGAAAACGCTGGTGGAGCGCGGCACGGAGCATGCGAACCAGCAGCTGGCCAGCTTCGGCTCTGCCAAGCGGGCCGACGCGGCGTTCACGCTGGCGGCGTTGAACGCGCTGGCGCCGCGGCTGCTCGCGATTACGGAAGACACGGGGCTCGCGGTCCACCGTGCGGTGAAGGGCGGGGCGACGGTGCTGCTTGAGGGCGCCCAGGGATCGCTCCTCGACGTGGATCATGGGACCTATCCGTTCGTGACGTCGAGCAGCACGACGGCGGGCGGCGCGGCGATCGGTGTCGGGATCGGGCCCCGCTCGATCCACGCCGCGCTTGGCGTGGTGAAGGCGTACACGACCCGTGTTGGCGCGGGTCCACTGCCGACCGAGTTCGACGAAGTGATGGGTGAACAGGTGCGCAAACTTGGCAATGAGTTTGGCGCCACAACCGGTCGCCCGCGTCGCTGCGGCTGGTTTGACGCGGTGGTGGTGCGCTATGCTGTCCGCGTGAACGGGCTCTCGGCGCTTGCCGTCACGAAGCTCGATGTGCTAGACACGCTTGACCGGATCGGGTTGTGTACCGGCTACCAAATCGGCGGCGAGATGGTCGAGGAATTTCCCGGCGACATCGCCGCGCTCGAGGGTCTCACGCCGCGCTATGAGTGGTTCGATGGGTGGAAGACGTCGACGGCTAGCGCGCGGAAACTGTCGGACCTGCCGGCGGCGGCGCGTGCGTATCTGGACCGCATCGAGGCGCTGGTGGAGTGCCCGATTCGGTATGTGTCGGTCGGCACGAGACGGGATCAGATCCTCGAGGTGCGGTGAACCGCGTGACGTGTGAGCGGTGAACTCTCCGTTGCCATCATCGGCGCCGGCCCCTGCGGACTCGCGGCCGCCGTCGCGCTCAAGGACTTGGGCATTCCGCACGTAGTATTCGACAAGGCCGGTGTCGTCAGTTCGATTGAGCACTACCCGGCGAATCTCACCTTCTTTTCGACTCCCGAAAAGCTGGCCATCGGTGGTGTGCCGTTCTCATGCACGGGCGAGCGGCCGACGCGGATCGAGGGGATGCGGTACTATCGCGCCGTCGCAGGACAGCGGGCGCTGACCCTGCGGACGCACGAGCGTGTGACCCGCATCGCCCCCAACGGCGATGCGTTCGTGGTGCACTCGACGCGGGGACCCGGTGCGCCAAGGGCGACGCCTGCCCGCGCGGTCGTGATTGCCACTGGGTACTTCGACTATCCCAACATGCTGGGCGTGCCGGGTGAAGATCTCCCGCACGCCTCACACCGGTTCGTCGAAGGCGAGTCAGCGCGCGGGATGGACGCGTTGGTCGTTGGCGGCGGGAACTCGGCCGTCGAGTGTGCGATGGAACTCGCGCGCTGCGCTGCGCGCGTCACGCTCGTGCACTACGAGCCCGCGTTCGTCTCGCATCTGATCAAGCCCTGGATCCTGCCTGAGTTCGAACGGCAGGTGGCGGCGGGGCAGATTCGCATTCTTTGGAACTCGCGCGTGACGGCCATCGAGGCTACGACGGTGCAGGTGAGATCAGCGGAGGGCGCTGAGGTGGTCGCCGCGCATCATGTCTACCTGATGACGGGTTACACGCCGCGTCCAGGTCTGCTTGGCGAACTTGGCGTGGCGTTCGACGCGGCCACGGGAATCCCCGAGCACGATCCGACGACGATGGAAACGCCAGTGCGTGGAGTGTTCGTGGCCGGCGTGCTCACTTCGGGCCTCAAGGCGAACGGCGTGTTTATCGAGAACGGACGCGGCCACGGCGCGCTCATCGCCCGCGCCCTGATGGACAGGGTGTAGCGCGCGAGCGAAATTGGGGGATGGCATACCCCGATGTTTTCGAAAAGCTCGTTTCGCTGGCCAAGCGCCGCGGATTCATTTTTCAGTCCTCTGAAATTTACGGCGGCACGGGCTCCGTCTGGGATTACGGCCCCCTTGGCGTTGAGTTGAAGAACAACGTCAAGGCGCGTTGGTGGAATGCGATGGTGCGCCAGCGCGATGACGTGGAGGGCCTCGACGCCGCGATTCTGATGCACCCCAAAGTGTGGGAAGCGAGCGGCCACGTGGCCGGTTTCAGCGACCCGATGATTGACTGCAAGACGTGCAAGGCGCGGTTCCGGGCCGACCAGCTGCAGGGCGTGCCCTGCCCCCGGAAACCGTCGAAGCACCCGGGTGAACATGCCGATTGCCTGCTGACCGAGCCGCGCCAGTTCAACCTGATGTTCAAGACCTTTATGGGGCCCGTCGAGGATTCGGCGAGCGTGGTCTATCTGCGGCCCGAAACAGCGCAGGGCATTTTCGTGAACTTCCTGAACGTGCAGCAGGCGACGCGCCAGAAGGTGCCGTTCGGTATCGCGCAGATCGGCAAAGCATTTCGCAACGAAATCACGCCGGGAAACTTCACCTTCCGGACGCGCGAGTTCGAGCAGATGGAGATGCAGTTCTTCGTCGAGCCCGGATCCGACATGGAGTGGTTCGAGCGATGGAAGGCCGCGCGCCTCGAGTGGCACTATGCGCTCGGCCTCACGCCCGCCCGGCTCCAGTTCCACCAGCACGGCGAGACGGAACTCGCGCACTACGCGCGAGCGGCGTTCGATATCGAGTTCGACTTTGGTGGAACGCTGGGTTTCCAGGAAATCGAGGGCGTGCACAACCGCTCCGACTTCGACCTCTCGCAGCACCAGACGGTGTCGGGTAAACGTCTCGAGTACGTGGACCAGGCAGCGAACAAGCGCTACCTGCCGTACGTGATTGAGACGTCGGTCGGCGCCGATCGCGTCACGCTGGCCATCCTGGTCAACGCGTACCGCGAAGAAACAGTGCCTGGCGAGGAGGAGGGACGCACGGTGATGGGGCTGCATCCGACGCTCGCGCCGATCACGACGGGCGTTTTCCCGCTGACCAAGAAGGACGGGATGCCGGAGAAGGCGGAGAAGCTCGCGGCAGAACTGCGCAAGGAATTCCCGGTCTTCTACGACGACGCGGGCGCGATCGGCCGCCGCTATCGCCGGCAGGACGAAGCGGGCACGCCGTTCGGGATCACGATCGATCAGAATACGATGGCGAACGACACCGTCACCATTCGCACGCGGGACGACATGCAGCAGATCCAGTTGCCGATCACGCAGGTCGCCGACCGGATCCGTGCTTACCTGCGATCCGATGTGTCGACCGCCGAGGTCAAGCACTTCAGTCCGGTCTAAACGGCATTAACGTGTCTCAGTAAAGTGCGTCTGCCCTGTAGGAGCCGGCATGATCCGCCCGTTTGGAGTAGCGCCTTTCTCGGCGAGCGTGTCAAAGCCATCCAGTCCTCAAGCGTCGGGAAGACCATGACCATCGAGCCGAAGATTCACCGCGGGCGTCGCTCCAGGTTGGCTGCGGGGTTCACGCTGATCGAAATCCTGGTGGTGATTGTCGTGATCGCGATCCTCGCCACGCTGGTCGCGCCGAACGTATTCCAGAACGTCGGCACGGCGAAGGCGACCACGGCGAAGACGCAGATCGAGATGCTGGGCTCCGCGTTGGACGCGTACCGTCTCGATACGGGCGCGTACCCGACCACGCAGCAGGGGCTCGAGGCGATGCAGCAGCTCCCGACGATCGATCCGCCCGCCAACTGGCGCGGTCCGTACCTCCGGAAGGCCGTCCCGCTAGATCCTTGGGGCCGAGCCTACCTCTTTGTTTCGCCAGGCCAGGTGAACCCGACGGGCTTCGACCTGTTTTCCTACGGTGCCGATGGTGCGCTCGGCGGCGACGGTGAGAACGCCGACGTGGTGAGCTGGCAGTAGCGGTCGTCCCAACCATCCATGCCCACCTTCGCGTACGAAACGGTCGACGGCACCGGTCGTCGCCAGCGCGGGCAGGGCAGCGCGGAGAGCGCAGGCGCGCTGACGAAGTCACTCGAGGCGCGGGGCCTGCTGGTCCTGCAACTCGACGAGTCGGACGCGGCGGCCGGCACGAGCTGGTGGCGTCCAGGGCGAACGCGTGAAGTGCTCGAGTTCACGCGCGCGATGTCGGCGCTGCTGCCGGTCGGGATGCCGCTGGCCAAGGCGCTCGACGCAGCGACGGGGGTTGTCAGTGGCGACGTGGCGGCGGCCATCCGCGACGTGCGTTCGCGAGTGGAGCGCGGTGTGCCGCTCGCCGACGCGCTCACCGAACACGGGCGATTGTTCGATCCGCTCTACGCCGGAATCGTCCGTGCTGGCGAACGCAGCGGCGATCTCGATACCGCGTTCGGGCGGCTCGCCGAGCAGCTTGAACGCGAGGAGCAACTCAATAGTCGGATCGTGTCGGCCGCGATCTATCCGCTGTTGCTCGCTACGGCGGGGATCATCGCGGTGACGGTGCTGGTTTTCTTTGTGCTGCCGCGATTCGTCACGCTGCTTGATGGGAGCGGCGCGACGCTGCCTGCGACCACGCGCGCGCTCCTCGCCTTCACCGGCGTGCT
>Ga0049085_10000292_pt1 | contig 20494 bp, 31 predicted proteins | sample GreLakmeSU08MSRF_FD_66721 | JGI IMG/M metagenome (GOLD analysis project Ga0049085, IMG submission 66721) | Freshwater lentic microbial communities from great Laurentian Lakes, MI, USA - Great Lakes metaG SU08MSRF | ecosystem: Environmental > Aquatic > Freshwater > Lake | place: Great Lakes... | reverse complement strand
ATCGAAAGTATTCTGACCCCATTGATCCATAGCAAGAATTGAGATTCACTTTGAGGGCCAACTGGAGATTCTTGTATCGAGAGACCTGTTGAAGATGCGAGGCTTTTAATGCGGGATCGAGTTCGACTTCATACTGTTTCTGTGCGGCCAACATTTGCTTTTTATAGACGGTCCGATTGGTATACATGCGTTCCATCAGCGCAGCCATGAAGCTCTGCGTGGTGGTCGTAAAGAATTGTCCATTGGGTGTCATCGTAACGTCCGTGAGCGCCGCGGTCTTCACCTGTTGAGTCAACATCGACTCAACCGAGACTCCAGCTGAGAGAATCTGTCGCATCTCCTCTGTATACTGCGTAGGATCAATGAGAGTATCGGGCCCGATGTTATATTGCATAATCAGGTGAGGATACAGCGAGGCCACGTCAAATGACGCGATCCATCGATGGGCCCCAATTTGGGGATCTTTGACATAGGCCCCTGAATACGCCTCGGTCTTGGTGAGACCAGACTTGGGAGGCACCACCATCTTCTGCTTCCAAAGATAGTTGTAGGTAATGGCATCCCACATCGTGACCTGCGAGAAGACATCTTCATAGTTGACTTTATTCGCATAGGCCAAGGTCAGGGCCATTTCCAGAAGACGGCCCGATTGATTGAGACGTTCAACGAGCTCAACGTCTTTGATATTATACTCAATGAATTTTTGATGGTTTTCTTTCGAGAGTTGCGCGAGCGAATCATACTCGTCATAGGAGAGTTTCTCTTCACCCAGTTCGACTTGGGCAATGTGATTGAGGGCATAGGATTCTTGTGAGGCATTGGGGGCATACTTCTTGAAGAGACGAAGATAATCAAGGGTCGCGATCCCCGTGACATCATAGACAATCTGATCTTTGCCAAATGATCCGGCTTCGATCTTTTCGCGCACCTGTCCCCAGGGTGACAGTTGATTGGCAAGCGGTTCACCCAAGAGCTGACTGATGCGACGATAGAGATAGGGCACGTCAAATCCCTTGACGTTCCATCCGGTCAGCACATCGGGATAGTGTTCGCGCCAGAACCGTAGAAAGCGTTGGAGGAGGTCTGATTCAGACTGACATTTGGTATACAGAATATCCTCACGACTGGGGACATAGTCACCCAGTCCAAAGGTATGATACCGTCCTGTTGAGGAAAGTTTGAGCGTAATCGCATTGATGGGATAGGCCGCAGATTCCACCGTGGGAAATCCCTCATCAGAAAACACTTCAATGTCAAGATATGCTAGACTCAGATGGTCGATATTCCAGTCAATGATATCTTCAGGATGGGACTCCCCAATGAAAGTATATTCAAACCGTTGATTACCATAGACCTTGAATCCCTTGACCTCTTTGTAGAGATCAATAAAGTCACGGGCATCCTTCATTGAGGCGAAGGGCATGGCTCCAAGTTTCAGTCCAGTGTGAGACCGATACTCAGTGGACGTAGCCGCATCAGAGGGCACAAACAGAGTCGGCGCATATTTGATTCGTCGCTTGACCCGCCGACCACCCTCGACTCCACGATATAGAATATCATTGCCCGATCGTCGGACATCTGTATAGAAGGATTGCATATCTATAGTATACTACGAAAGTGGGGAAGAAGCAAGCACTATCCCCGAACCATAGATCGACGAGTATTTGTTGCGAAGTTCGAGCACAGGGGTCGTTTCCGTCAGCACATCAGCTGGATCAATGGTGATACCGGTGGTGTGTTCTTCAGAGTATTCCAAGAACGGAAGAAAGGCCAGGGAGGGTTGATCTTGTGCACTTCTTGGCGGCATCATCGCTACCTGAATCGGTTGTTTCCAGGTGCCATTATCGAGTCGCGCTGCAATCAGTGTGATACCATTTTTGAGAGTCAGTAATTTCACAGTCGCCATCATGTACTCCTTTACCGCGAGAGAAACGGGGTCAGATTGGGTGAAAAGAAATTAACTCCTTTGAGCACTTTGCCATCGGCCCGCTTGAGCGGTTTTCCAGTGGTGGGGTCGAGCTTGGACATATTCGAGGCGGCGACCTCATTCATCGCACCATCAAAATCCCATCCCCTTGAGAGGGTATAGCCCAGAATTACCCAAATCAAGTCGCAACATCCATCAAGTTCTTTCAGGTCGTTGCCTTCAATGTAGGCGGTCAAAAATTCGTGAAACTCTTCGGAGATAAGCTTGGCATAGAGTTTCCGTTGGTCAAGATTATCATGATCGACGGTCTGATCAAAGGCGATAAGAAATTGTCTGACCTGTTCAGTATGTGTCACGAATCTATCCCTTCAATAAGTTCTTCATATTTACGTGCGGCGTAGTCTACAAAGGCGTCCACATACTGCTGCCCCTCAATAGCTTCCGACCCCGTGCAGGCATATTCCATTATCAGGAGAAGAGCAGTGAGTCTGGCCGCGCTCCTGTGGGTCCATTGAAGCGTGTGCGTCCCATAGGACAAGGTGAAATTAGACTGGTCGATCAGCGCACTCCATCGAGAATCTTTAGGAGACAACAATCCCTGTTCGACCATATGACCCCCAGTCGAAGTTAGTGCCCCATGATTGAATTCACTGGCTCATGGGGCCAGGCCAGATAGTACCCTACTCTTGGAGTAGAGACTGACGGGGCAGACCACGCTGAGTGCCGATCTCGACCTTTCGGGGTTTCCGATGGTCAGGGATGACATTCTCCAGATCAATCTGAAGAATTCCATTCGTGAGGGATGCCCCGCGCACTTCAACCGTCTCAGCAAGCTGAATCGATTTGGTGAATTTGCGGGCCCCAATACCACGATGAATATAAACTACGGGTGGCTGCACCGTCTTGTCCGCGATTGGTCGATCAGACCGAATCGTCAGAACATTCTCTTGCACATTGATGTCAAGGTCATCTTTGGTAAACCCGGCCACGGCCATCTCAATGAGATATCGATTCTCATCGACCTTGATGATGTTATGGGGCGGGAAGTTGGATCCACTACCTGGGCTGGCATCACCAGCAGACTCCACCGTTCCTGTGAGAAGACGGTCGGCCATTCTCAGGAATTGGTCATAGCCGAGTGTGGTGGTATAGAGATGTTCGAGTCGCATAAAACCCTCCTTGATGAAGCAGTTAAACTACACTGATGTCCTGAAAATCAGCGACACCCTACCAACAGGTAGCTCTGTACACTCTATCAGGTGGGAGTCAGTTCAATCCAGATACCGACTCCCACCCTCTAGACATAAATGCAGGATTACTTCCGAGTCTTCGCGTCTTTCTTTTCCGGCGCCTTGGCCGCTTCGTCGGCTGAAAGCATCTGAATCATCTTTGGGGCCTTCACGTCCTTCTTCCCCTCGGCCGGAGCCTTCGGACCATCGGCAAATGCCAACGCCGCGCCACTCAACATCAACACCGCCAACAATAGTCTCAAGGTCATAGATAACTCCTTATGATTGAAGGTGGAGAAACGGGATGCAGCACATTCTTTACATACAACCACAGCTATTTCAGATATTTAGAATTATTTTTTTGTCTTTTTCGTCTTCGGTCGGCTATAGGGTATCAGCTCACCGAAGGGAATATCATTGGGATCCTTGAACGAGGTCTTCTTGGCATTCTTGGCTTTTTTCTTGGTCTTTGATTTCGCTTTAGATTGGTTGAACAACGACTTGAATTGTTCATCGTCATTATCACAATGATCATAATCGAAATCATGAACCGAACACGTTTTATTATTTGGTTTTTCAGACCAGAGTGTCCGAATCTTGTCTACGGCATCATACCAGAACCGTTCAATTCTAAGCCACATAACACCCCTCCTAGTTAGGTCCTTCGGAAGTGAAGGGCCATTTCTTCCCAATCGTATACTTCGGCACCAATTGCCACTCACCCTTCTCACGAAACGGAATGATCTTGATGGCCTGCAGGGGCGAGAGTGCGCCTGCAATCTGAAGAGGATTCGTCAGTTTCACGAGATTCCAGTCCTGGAGCAGCTTGGCAATCGCATTTCGCCGGCCCAGGTCTGACTCGGTCAAGCTAGACGGTTTCCCATCCAGGGCAAACATCTCCTTAAAATGCACAATGAAGTATCGTTCCCGCTTATGGAGAATGTGGCATGACTGAAAGAGGATCTTGGCTTTCCGAGACGGCACACCTATGCGAGTCAAGGTTTCCTTGACTTTCAAGAAATCGTCTGGGGTGGCCAGTGTAATTTCGAGGAATCCAGAGAGGTCAACCATGATCGGAACCTCACGCACAATAAAGAGACACTAGTGTCGTCACACCATAATGTACCCTTTATTTATACGTTTAGGGGGTTCCGAGGACTGGCTCAGCCCACTGAATCAACTCCTTCTTGGCCTGTTCCGATAAGAGGGTCGTATATTGCACGGCCACTTTCATCGAACACTCATATTTTAAGGCAATCGCTGCCAACACGTCTTCCTTGGGTGCGCGTTTCATCCACTTTTCATAGGGTCGATTTCGACTCCTGACGGTTCTCATTAGATAGTCATGTTGCAATCGCTTGTCCAGGCCGGGTCGTTGATTCATTTCCTGAGCCCAGGGAAGACAGTCCAGATGTAATGAGAGTGCCCGATTGATAATAAAGGGAACATATCCCTTCTCCGCTCCCTCATCAATCAGAAGATTCTGCTTGCCTTTTTGGATTTGCTTGACAAAATCAAAGGGTGACATCTTAGGCAAACTCACAGGAAATCATTAATTCGGTCAAGAGGGCCGTAATGTGAATCTCAGGGTCGGCCACAAAACTTCCCTTATACTGATAGTCAGCTAAGAGAAGTACGGCTTGAGGCACTGATTCAGGTTTCAGTACCTGATAGAGTGAATCATACATCTTGCGATAGAACGTTGGAGGATCAATATCATGCGTGGCGGTCCACTTGCGAATTGACGCGAAATCCTTGGCTTTCAGAGACTTGACAATATCCGTCAGAGCCAATTCACCCAGCTGAGACAGAATGCCCAGATCAATCTTTCCAAACTGGGCATAGCGTTGCAGTTCATTGAGCGTTCGACGGCAGTCAGGAAAGAATTTCTTGACAAATTCTGCCAAGACTTTGTCATCATAGGGAATCGATTCCTGCGTCAGAATCTCTTGCACCCGCTTGAAGAAGGCCCCAGCCATCTTGGCCTTTTCTTCTTGACGGAGAGTGAAGTCAATCACCGCACACCGAGAATGAAGCGGTTCAATAATGCGATGCTTAAAGTTACAGGTAAAGATAAACGAACAGTTCTTTGAAAACTCTTCGATGAAATTCCGAAGTGCCGGTTGGACACTTTCGGGATTGGCATAGTCGCACTCATCAATAATGACGACCTTTCGACCACCCGCCAGAGACATCGACGAGGCATACCCTTTAATTTTTGTTCGAAAGGTATCAATCAGGCGACCCTCATCCGATCCGTTGATGACCAGATAGTCACACCCGACTTCTTTACAGAGGGCTTTGGCAATGGTCGTCTTTCCGACGCCAGGACCTCCCGCAAGAAGAAGATTGGGAATCTGCTTGGCATTGACATATTCCTGAAAGATCACTTTTAGTCGATCAGGTAAAATACAATCACTCACCGTCTGAGGACGGTATTTTTCACAATACAAATAGTCTTGCATGGTCTACTTTCCGTTATACGTCGAACCCTGTTCCGTGGACAGCCAATACTGAATCGGTTCAGTGGTATGCTTAAAGTGGGCGACACCCTTGGATGAAATAGACACCTGATACGATCCTTCGACAAAAAGGAAGTTCTCCGCACGAAAGATGAAGGAGAAGGGGGCAGAGGCCTTCTCAGAGAGGGCCAAGCAATTCTCATCGGACGCATCATTGACCACATCCTTGATGCAGAGTTCAATCATCCCGCCGGCCGACCGAACCAATATATTCGGCACGCCAAGACAGGATGACATCTTCTTAATCCAGGTATGATCTTCATCAGACAGGGTGAAGGTTACTTCAGGATTTGGCACAGAGATAACCTTATTTGGAGGTGCGGACAGAATGGCTGCGTCACAGAGGCGCATGATCGTTTTATTTCGAGCAGCTGAATCTTGTACGGTGATCGTCTTCTCACCAATCGCCAAGGTCGGCGTGGTGTACATCGACAGGACCGACAACACTTTATTCAGGGAATAGATCGGAGCGTCCGAGGGAATCGATTCAACGATGGTCGCCTCAGCCAAGAGATTCTTGGTCGGCTTGATGGTCCGTAAAACGGACCCCTTCGCAAGAATAATGTTATCGTTGATTGAGGCGAAATTCTTGAGAATGGACTGTGTTTGCGGGGACAGATTCATAGGGTTCTCCATACTATAAGGTTGGGGCACATCACACTAATAAGTATACTAGATTGAGAGAGAAACGTCAAGTGTTATTGAGAAACGACTTCATGGCAGGGTAGAGCATCATTGAACAATCTCCAATCATCGTATACCATCAAAAACGTGATAATTTCCTTGGATAACGCCTCCAACGTCCCAGAATTGTCCAGCGTATAATCGACATCACACCCCACCCAATCCCACTCAGACCGATGAATCGAGGATTGTTCCATCGCCAAGAGAGCTTGAGGATCACCAGAATTCGCGAGTTGCGCGACACTATACCAGGACGGCTCAGACCCCCGTTTCACTCGCACGACGAGCCCACCAGCTTTCTGAATGGCGGCAATTTCATTCTTGAATCGCACGTCAGTCACCACCGTTTTCTTTCCCTGTGTTCTGCGTAACAGAGAACTGACCCACAGGTCGGGGTGAAACACATCACGACCCGCTTCAGTGCCCAATTTCTGGAGTGCTTCGCGGGGCGTAAATGTTCGATCAAACTGTTTAGACCAAAATACATCGGGCTGTTCACGCCAGGTTCGAGACGCATCAGTGTCTCCTTCTAGGAGAGCCCGATTCCATCCAAAAATGGACGATGCGGCATCTTTGATGGGTGCCGCAAACGAATCGTGATGATATCCATTCGTGACCAGACACTCTCCCACGGTGCCTTTGCCAGACCCAATAAATCCTACAAGCCCAATGAGATTCATATGGTCTCCTTCTTTGGAGACTTAGAGGTCATCGCCCGCTTCTTTCCTGACTTGGTCCAGGTCGAGAACACGATTGTTGGAAACCAAACAAACATCAACGTGAACACATAGACCGAGACCAGCACGGCGGCATAGAGCGTTACCATTGCGATGATGATGAATGGAAACAGAAACAGAAAGACTACCAGTCCTAGTGTGAACGAGAGAACGGTCGACAGAAGATCAAACATACATCCCCCTCATCTATTTGTTCGCACGATTCGATTTCGCGATCACCTGTTCAGCTTTCGCGACGGCATTCACCACCATGTTATAGACGATATGCTGGAGTGTCGGAATGATTTTCTGCCTGACCACCTCGATCGTGTTCGGGTATGATTTTGGAAGACGCTGGATGCGATACCCAAGATTGAGCAGGCATCCCTTGACGATCTTGAGGTCACCCAATCGAATCTTGACCTGCTGAAATGGGCCGTCTTGAATCTGAATAGTCAGGTGTGTCTGCCGCGCCGTCGAGATGACGGCATATGCTGGAGCAGCCTTGCGTAGCGTCGTTTTTCTCTGCCTCGTCATTATCTTCATCATGATCTCCGTGTTAAGTCCATAGGGATGACCGAATACTCATCAATTCAATTAATTTGTCTGTATCTTCTTGCGTCTGTGCGGCTTCAAGATCCCAGGCGCGTCGACTCTCTTGCTGATGGAGTACGGACGCTCGACGTTTTTCCCAGGCGAGTGTATCCAGTACGTCGTAGTCCTCAACCATGGCCCATGGATCTTCTCGAAAGAGTCGTGCGACCGTCCACCAGTGATAGAGACTCAGCGCGGTCTGGGCGTTTTTGGCTTGTGTGGTCGCGGCCCCAGACTCATCGACTTGGTCGCCTTCCCATCGTAAGTATTCAAGACCCTGCGCACGAGAACGAAACGTCCCGCCTAGGGCCAGACGTTTTCGCGTCCACCAAGGAAGCGCGGCCCATTTCTCTTCGTCACAGATGATATTCATCCAGGCGCTTTGAATCTCCACAAACTCGGTGAGCAGGCGGAAATTCAGCTGCAGCATTTGTTCATCAATTTCAGTATACTTCATCGGTTTCAGTATCCTTCTACGCTTCAACACGGAGATAGGTCGGCCTGTGGTGGAATCCAGGATGGTCTTTCGCGTTTCTTCCAAGAGAAAAGACGTTGCTTATCGCCAAGATAGTAATTCTTATAGGACTGAATTGCGTCGCCAGCTATTTTGTAGTGGTCGGGCATGGCTGGTGGTGGCTCAGTAAAAAGTCCGATAGGAAGATTCTTTGGAAACTGGTTCTTGAGTAATTCCATCAACCCCATACGTTCGACTTTATGAACCTTTCCATAACGATGAGTATACTCGCTGCAAAGTTTGCCAAGTAACTCTGTGAGCCACATATAATTATGTTTAGATTGTCTGACCCATATGGCAGATGGATGATTGATGTGTGTTGACTTATATAGAATATCATGTCGTTGATCAGATAAAATCCAAGATGTATATTTACGACCAGCATCAGATACACCAACCATGAGATGGCCATCCAGCACACGGTGCGCCGTCGACAGCAGTTGGGCATATTCAAGAATCATCTTGACGCAGTGTTTATCAACATGCATTTCTGCGCAGGTGCGCGGGTCGTTATCAAGATAAAAAATATTCATAAACTTCTTTCGATGAGTGTCGGAAATATAATTTTCTATTTACTATTTACTCATTCAAGTATACGCGAATTCGTCGCGAAAGTCAAGTCAAAACTGAAAGGATATTTACTCGTTATGGAAGTGGGTCTGGTGGGCTAGAAGATCTCGTATGGTCGAAGGTCCAGATGAATGCTTGATGGGTTATGACGCAAGACCTCGCTAGGCCGTTCCCTGTGCCGTCCATTTCATGGCGGTGCGAATCATATCCGTCAATTCATACTGAGGATGGAAATGGAGAAATTGCGCGGCATTCGAGGGGTCAGCAATGAGGGCGGGTGGATCGCCGGCGCGACGAGGTTTGAATCGTGTGAGCAGATTCACCCCAGAAAGGGCCGATACCGTCTGCACGACTTCTCGATTCGAATACCCCATGCCCAATCCGATATTGAAACTGGCCGTGGGGCCGTTATTCAAAAGAAACTCCACGGCATTGACATGGGCCATGGCGACATCACTCACATGGACATAATCACGAATGCAAGTCCCATCAGGCGTCTCATAATCGTTACCAAATATTTCAACCAGGGGGTACACGCTTGCCGCCTGTGCCAGAATGCGAGGAATAAAATGGGTCTCGCACTCATGGTTCTCGCCCATCTCGCTATCTGGATCCGCACCCGCCACATTAAAATACCGAAGGCAGACTGAATCGATTCCCACCGATCGCATTTCTTTGATGATTTGTTCGGCCATCCATTTGGTCGTGCCATACGGATTGACGGGGTCCTTTTCATGATACTCACAGAAGACCTGCTGAAGCGGTTCGTCATACCCTGGGACTGGTGCGCCATAGACGGCCGCCGATGACGAAAAGACGAGATGCGGAACCTGATACATCTCCATAAAGTGCAGGAGATTGATGGTGCCGCCGACATTCACATGATGATAGAGTGAGGGATATTGTGTGGATTCAGCGACATCAATCAGTCCCGCCAGGTGGAACACGGCATGAATCTGATTCGACTCCATGGGCGCAGACAAGTCAGATCGAATATCGATGGCATAGAACTGATCAACATATTTAGAGGGGTGTGGATTTCCCCGAGTGTCGACGACAATCGTATGCCAACCCCGTTGATGAAGCGCCTTGGTGACATGTGATCCAATGTATCCCAGTCCACCAGTGATCAGGGCCGTCAATTTGGCCACGGTGACTCCTCCTCATAGTGTGCGCGGCTACGATTCGCGCTCATCGCCTGCTCATCTGCTTCATGCCCGAGCAATCGTGGGAATTGCTCGGCGCGGGATCTGTATCGGTGATTGAAAAAGACGGTTCCATATGCCGAGTGTATAACGCCAACACTAGCCCATCATATACTCGTTTCGCGGCCTGTGACCATCGTGGATCAAACAGACGGCCCTCAAAGGCCGCATTAGCTGCCTTACGTTCGTCAAGAGTTAATTCGCGGGGAATCCCAGGTACTGGCATGGTGATCCTCCATTGGTGGCACCAATCGTGATAGTCATATTTATACGAATACGGGTCTAGAAGAAGCGATCAAGGGAGGGTGGTGGTCCATAGGGGTACTCTGCACTACCCTTTCGAAAGGTCCAGATGGGTTCAACATTCAGTAATCCAGCTTCTACGGTGTTTGGCCGGGCCGGTTGTTCCATGCCAATTTTACCGACATAGTACGCATCAGGAAATGAAGAAAATTCCTCGACCATATCATCACAGAGGAGGTGTCGTATGGAACCGTTCGTGTCCTTAGATTTTGACGGTTCGATAATATTGATGAGCATGAAGGCACCAGGCTGAAGAGTCGGCCAGACTGACCGAGTCACTGGGAAAAAGAACTGCTCTTTCCAAAGATCAAAGGTCGTGTATCGAGACCATGATTGATCCAATTCCTTCTCTTTCCCCTTCCCATACCGTTCAGTACTGAAGTAGGGGGGAGAGGTGAAATAGAAATCAAATACCTTGGGATACCGATCCCACTCCACATCTTCTGAGGGTTTACGCCAAATCTGAACGGTCTTGGTTCCTCGACATTCAAAGTAATCTGGAGATTCCGTCAGCACGGCGGCACATCCCAGAAACTTTTCATAGGCCACACATTGTGCCTTATACGTTTCAAAGACTGCAGGATTAGGGTCGCATCCCACATACAGCGTGGTGCTGGGAGTGGCATAGAATCCTGCCAGACGATCGCCCCAGCCACAAGACGTATCGAGTACCCGAGTGGCTCGATGGCGTTCATAGAGGGCCTTGGCGACTAGTGGCCTAAATTGTCCTGCGGTATAGGATCCCAACCGAAACGATTGGCGAAACGCTTCAGCGTTGAGGCCCAGAGATGCCATCATCGTGGGCCGCCAGAAAATCCAATTCTGTGTTTCGAGACGCTTTGCGTCCGACCAAACGTCAAGTGCAGACCGATTATGATTCGATGCGCAGCCCAGACGATTTACTTGCTGGTAATAATTGCTGATGAGATTATGCTGATGTTTCCCTCCGATCACTCCTAGAGGATTCATGGCATAGCGTGCACGATATGGATGACGTTCGAGGACCGTCGTTGGATCAGGGAATCGATAGACAGAGAGGGCTGAATGCAGTGTCAGGTCGAGAAAGGTGTCACGAACTTCTTGTTCGGTGTATCGAATAATAGGAAACGGAACCTGAAAACGATGAATATAGTCTGCTAATCCCCGTCGAATCTCATCCTTGGAATAACATCCCTTGAATGCGAGCCACTCCGTTTGCGTCAGTCTCGGCACTTTCCAAGAGTCGCAATGGTCGGCAAAATATTGGACAATCGATTCATGTGCGGGGCTCATCGCTATTCCGCTTCCCGTGTTCGAACCAGCCAGGGTGGCGCGTCCCTGTGCGTCCATTACAGATCGCCCGTTTCGCACGAATACACATCCGTCTGCCGTTTTAACCCTGTCGGAAACACGTGGTCGGGATTGCGGGTGAACGACCGCTCTTCGACTAACACATGGTTAGTGGGCTGGACTGTCAGCCGTCCGTTCTGTAGCTTGCAAAACGAAAACTCCTTAGCCTGTTCTGGCACCAGCGAATACTCATCGCCTTTTGGAGCCGCAGTAAACAGATACGATCCGGCATACACATGATGATTGGCCTTGACCGTGACGGACAGTTCCGCGAGGTACGGGTAGACAAGCGTGGAGTACTCGTAGCCGTAACAGTCCCACGTTTGTGCATCTTGCGGTCTCCATACCGGCTCTGGCTGCTCCGTGACCGCCAGCGCATGGAGCGGCAGGTTGCGATAGATGGCTCCACTCTCTAGCACGACGTTACACCCCCACATTCGGCTCGGTATACTCACCAGCCCAAACCACACGGCGCGAATCCAGCCGCACGGCACCATATGCGTAAACCGAGAATCGACAAACACATACTGATGCGGAATTGCGCCAATTACATCCATGGATTTGCCGCCTCAAGCTCTCGCAGATCGTTTGCCGCATCGCTTACGCCATGCCAATCTCCAATATCCGCCTTATTGCGCAGATACGCAATCAACACGCGGTGGTGCTTTTGCGCTAATGGTTTGTTCACTTCTTCCCTCGTACATCTTTCATATCGACTCACCTCACAACTTTCCCGTATACTTCGCAATCGCCGGCATGTTGCCCGTAAAGGCATAGGTGCCAATATGCTCAGTCTTCATCCAGGGACAGAGCCAGATCTTGCCACCAATCTTGCGCCACCACTGGCAAAACATATAGTCTTCAGAGAGATACCGATTGGAGACTGGATCAATGACGGTATCAAAGTAGGCATGGATGAAACGGTCACCACCAAAGTTGGCCTGACCGACATGGTCGGGTTTATATTGCAGTTCAGGATAGGCCTCACGAAACTTTGCGAAGACCTCTCGCTTAATCATCATAAAGCCGGTCCCAATTTCCATGACTTCCAGAGGATCACCGACCTCAAAGGACTTGGTGCCTGACACGGTATTGAAGACATATTCACCGATCACCTTTTCCAATTCCTTGGGATCAATGTCGGGGTTTCGTTGAATCGTGTCTTTGACGGCCTTCCAGTTGATCGCCTTCTTGGGATAGGGTGCCCCAATTACATCTTTATCAAGGGCCAGAAGAGTCAGGACATCTTTGGGATTATAATGAATGTCCGAGTCAATGAAGAGCAGATGCGTGCAGTCAGATCGTAGAAATTCATCGGTTAGATAATTGCGTGCCCGTGTGATGAGACTCTCATTGAACAGGAATGAGAACTTGGCGGCAATCTGATACTGCGCCAAGATCGCATGCAGGTCGAGGGCCGCTTTCATGTAGAGTCCATGACACTGTCCCCCATACATCGGGGTCGCGATCATCAGGCGATTCTTTCTCAGTTCCTCGAGCTTAATTTGTATTTCCATTTAGAAGGACCTCATGAGCACGATAACTGAATTGATTCACACTCGATGTCTTACGAAAACGGGTCGCCTGAATGATCGATGTTACAACCAATCCTGATGGACCTCAGTCAGATAAAGTGTAGGCTTCAAAGGTCTTCATGGTCTGCGCAAAGCGAAGGTTAGCGAGGGTGATCGCCGCATCGAGTGCGTTGCAGTGCTCGCTGAGTTCGAGGTTAGACTCGCGAATGGTCTTGAGGTCGTCGACCACCTGCCAGCAGGACATGAGGTCGGCTTCGAGCATGTAGCGATCGACTGGAGCCTTGTTGTGTGAGTCAACGGTCATGATCGCGACCTCGATGTATAGTGGGCATAGAGGGCAATAGGAGACTCCGTGCGTATCGCCACTCGTGCCCCACATGGCAAGAGCGTTCGGTCATTGCCAGAATAGAGCACCTCAGACGGTCCGAGAATCGATACCCCTCGACAGTATGTATTCGTTCTACCTTGCTTCACCGTCAAGACCGGATCATCGGTCCCATTCTTTTTATTGGCCCGAATGACGTGCTGGTTGACATGAATCCACGTGATCATCTTACACCTCTTCATCTTCAAATACCAACCGTCTTGTGGTTAGACACGGTCTATTCCGAGACATTCGTTTCTTTTTGGTAATGGACTTCGCGCGACCACCTTCCTCAGAGAAGTCAAAGGGTAGTTCTGGAGAAGGGGTGCGATTCTCATCAGGCAGTTTACCATTGGTCAGATCCCATGCTTCGATACACATCGGTCGTGGGCGCCACCCATATATAGTCTTTACCCAATAGTACTGGTCGCCGGGGTGCATCATATCATGATATGAGCACGGATATTTGAGGAGTTCGCTCTTCCCAAAGAGGGTGTTGGTGACAAGGTGCTCGAGAGGCTGCGTGTATCGGCGCACTCGCGCTATCTGTTTTTTTCGTTGATCGTTTAACACAATATGACTCCAGTATAATATATAATATGGGTGGACAGAGAGCCAGAAAAGTCCTCTGTCCACCCCACAGTCTAGAACTAGACTGTCTTCGGCGTGATACGCCGACGACGAAGAGTCGCCAACAGTCGTGTAGAGTGGCGACCCATCCGATACATATTCACGGGCGAACCATCCGCCCGCTTTTTCTTATTCGTATAGATGGCATACCCATCCTGACGAAGTTCGGAGACGATACTGCGAATCCTACTCTCCGTCACCGAGAATCGGTTGGCTCCCTGCTTGGGAGAAAATGTGTTGTATCCAACCTTCTTGGCCAGAGCCATCAAGACCTTCGACTTGGTGGTCAGTTTCACTGCTTGACTCATACTACTACCTCCATAATAACAGCCGCCTTTAAAAATCTAGCAGGATCGGCAGCATAATATCCTGCTAGAACTGGACTAGTCCAGTCGTGTTATTTGTTCTGCAGACGTTAGCGAAACATATACTAAGTCTACTCCTTTCTATCTAAGAAGTCAAGTCTCTTTCTAAGACTTAATCGACGGTGCGGGCATCGCTGCTGCAATGCCACTATCCTGGATAGGAGCGGCAGCGGGGATCCAGGGTGCGGAAGACTCAAGAGGAGCGACTTCAGTCGCAATAGGAGCCACTACTTCAGGTTCCATGACGGTCTCAACCGGCGGGGCCACTGAGGCGTCCACCTTCGAGTAGAGATCCAAGAACGAGGTCTTCGTCTCCTCATCAAAGCGATTCAGACAATACCGAATAGCCTTCATGCGATCTCCAAAGATGCCATAGGCCTTCGCGATATGCACAAGACGCCGAGTTGAAATCACTTCATCACACCCATGTTCCAAGAAGGTCTTGCGAATCGTATCAGCCCAGGCAACCAAGAAATCAGCAAAGGCTTCATCGGATGTTCCGGCCGCAACCATTTCCTTTCGAATGATCTTGCGTTCGGTCGCCATGGGGGCCCATTCCTGCTCAAAGGTAATTGGGAACCGTTCCAGAAACGCTTCATTGAGGATGTTGGTGAACATATAGCGTCCATCCTCAGATCCCTTTCCCTTGGTATTTGCCGTGGCCACAATCGTAAAGCCTTTCGCAGGATAGACCATCTCATTCTTCTTCTTCAAGAGAAAGGGTCGACCCTCAAGAACTCGCTGCAGTGTCGAGAGGTTCTGCGCGCCATAGTCAATCTCATCGATACAGAGGACGGCCCCCGTTCGAGCGGCGACCGTCACGGCGCCATCTCGCCAGACCATGGTGCCATCGAGCAGGACATAGTTACCCAGCAGATCCGACTCATCGGTTTCGGGTGTCATCGAGATGCAGACAAACTTTCGTTTCAGTTGCGCACAGACTTGTTCCACCGACATCGTTTTACCGTTTCCCGAGGGACCCGTAATAAAGACTGGATAGAATCCATTCGAACCGATAATCCGTTTGAGGTCTTCGAAGTTTCCAAAGGGCACGTAGTTCTCATACTTGGCAGGAATCAAATTATTGATTTCTAAATCTGAGACCACCGATTGAATCCGCAGAGGAAGCGTCCTCGACATGAGCGCGGGAGCAGCGACCTCCTCGACCACTGGAGCGGCGTCGACCTCGACGATAGGAGGAAGCACCTCCATCCCCTCAAGAATCTCAACGGGAAGTCGATACACGCCCCACCGAATTCGAAGGGCAGGTCCATCGACCAACCAACCCGGCCGTGGAAGCTTTTCGGATTTGATTAACGCATTAATCTCACGACGAGTGATTTCAAACTTCACTCCATTTTGTGAGGCAATCTTTACAAACCGTTTCCGCTCTTCTATAAGATCTATCTTCTCCACTAGAACCTCCATTATGAAATCTGCCCATTCCTAACCATGACTCTATTATACTATATTGAGAGAGTTAAGTCAAGCACTCATTTTCTTTAATTTATCAACGACTTAGACCGCGATTTGCTCAATGAATTGTCTCACTAACACCCGATTGACCAATTTTTTCTGTCCCAATCTCCTAAACGCCGTGGCCAATTTTGACGTAGTGACCTTACCCACCACCACCAACTCTTCCTGTTCCACTCGCAAGGCCCTTGCACCAGGGATGAGGTAGAAGGCATCAAACCCAGTCCTGTAGGATACCACAAACTTATTCTTCGACAGCGTCGAAAGGATTTCTATCTGCGTGATCTTGGGCAGATTGCGGAAGGTCTGACCAGTTTTCGTTTGATAGGTATAACTCACCGAACGTTTGTTGGCGTTCATAAAGAATCCAATAATACGAGTCCCCGTCGTAAACCTCAACCACTCCATCAGTGCGATGGATAGGGTTGAATCTTTTTCCCGCGACGACTGAAACTGACAACGCGGATCTCGTAGAATGCCGCATGTATAATGATGATCTCCTATTGCGAATTGCGTGTCCCTTTCCCTTTTTTTACCGGCCGCCGTCGCGAGGGAGATGCTTCCCCGTGTATCATCGTCTCCGTCATGGAGAATGATGAGATTGACAATATCCAATCGATGCGTCTGCTTGAGCCGCGCGATCAACGGTTGAACCACCACAAGAGCTTCTGACAGTGGGGTGGAATTTAATTGCTCCACCGCAGGACGGCTATAGTCGTTGCTGTATCTTGAGTTAAATGATTCAGCCAACAACAAGTGATTCTTGGCCATCTCCGAAAACTCTGACGTCGCCATCGCAGAATTACAGATCTCCCTCAGATAGATGGATCCAAGGATGGCGTCACCCGTCTTATAGGTGAAACAGGGAGCAGTTTCGACATGAGTCCGTTCGATTGATTCTTTATCTAATGGGTTCTTGATAAACGCCTTATCACGATCATGCCCATACGTATGGTTGCCAAAGGAATAGACGGCAAAGGGAATCTGTACCTTGCGACAGAAGAATGTTAAAATCAGCAGCTGCTCAATCGCAGCTTCGAGGTTTTCTACCATGGATCCAGACTTATCTAAGAGCAAGATCAGACCATGAGACCGACCCTTGTTCGTTCTGAGAATCTTTTTGAAGATTAAATCCTCAATGCGATACCGTGCCAATTTCGAGACATTCAGGTCGCCCGTATCGGAGAGCCGAGACTTGGAGAATGACTTCGCGGCCTTTCGCATCTCAAATTCCTTGACGAGCAAAGAGATATATCGTTCATTCTTCAATAAGAACTCCCGATACTTCTCTGCGCCAACTAGACCCCTGTTCGCATAATACTCGCGTAATTGAGCATTCACCGCCTTGGCAGGAATGATCACCTCCTCTAGAATTGGAGTGGGAATGTTCGCATATACAAAACTCTTATCGCCCAGTGCACTCAATGTGCGTTCATTCCGGCGAAACGATTCATCGGTCAATGAACGGGGTTCATCTTGATTTAATTCTGTCCCCTCACTCCCGCCCTCGCTATTCCCGTCCTCATCACTCGCCATCTCACCTGGAACAGCTGCTTCGCCCTCATTCTCATCCCCTTGACCGTCTCCCTCGCCCTCTTCGTCGTCGTTCATTGATGACTCATAGACGTTATTCGTCTTGGATTGCTCTTCCTGTTCCTCGACCGCCTTGGTCCACAGTTTATTAGTCAGACGAAGCACATCCTGCCAGGTCGATAACGATTCCATCTCCCTGACATAGATTTGTTCAGCATCCGTAAACTTCACAGGCAAGAGCGTCCCGCATTTTGCATAGAGGTTCAATCGATCAATCAGCGAAAAGTTGTTCACGTCTTGTCCCGTGATGCCGAAAAAGTCCCGCTTAAGCAGGGCGGCGTACCCACTAAGAAACGCCCGACGAAGACCTGGATATCGAGTCTTCACTTTCTTTTCAATGCGGGCATCTTCAATCACATTCAGAAACGACTTATAATTCTTACCTCGTTTGTCTGTAGCGGAGTGCCATCCATCCATAGGAGTTTCAAGCGCATGTGAAATCTCATGACCCATCAGCAGATCATACAGATCACCCGTCATCTCTTTCCAGATGGGCACGGCCAGCGTTCGACTTTCAAGGTCGAAATAGGCCGTGGGAATATTCTTATGTTCGACGTTTAAATTCTCAGTAGCCATTAATTTAGCTAAGAGCGACTTTACTTCGACTTGATTATTCATCGTACCTGCTCCGGTGATTCTCTCTACTCTCATACCTTTATTATACTGTATTCGGGTCAAGAAAGCAAGAACTATTATCGTGTCTAAGTCGTTGAAAAACCACCAAAATCCCCTATCTTATTGAAAAGATAGGGGAAAATAGTTTTTGCAATGAGCTCAAGAGGTTATGGAGTTGTTTGTCGTTTGGCCTCTTCTTTTTCCAAACGTTCCATGGCCTTGTCAGAATTGGCTTTCACGAAATTTCTCATCTGTGCGTTGAGGGCAGTGGCATTGGTCACGGCCTCTTCAACGTCCTTGAGAGATAACCGAGTCAAGACATAGTACGTCTCCCCATCTCTCCAACGATCAATCGGTCGGACCCCACTCAACGTCATCGAGGCAAAGGTCTTCATGACTCGTTGGACATGCTGTTCTTCAATCGTTCGATCTATTGAAGAACTACTGCCGCTGGTCGATGCGGCATAATCTTCCATGAGATAGGCGGTGTAGGCCTGAATTTGTTTGACCAGCTGCGCTCTCGAACGATTCTCTGCTGCGTCCCATGCCAGCGGTTCGTTCTTGACACCAGAGATGGATCCCACACCAAAAAAGGCGTCCTTGGGAACTTTTGAGGCCAGGGTGTCATCCTGACCCGTTCGAATCCATGCCGGCACCGTTGAACTCGTGACGGTGGGGGTTTCTGCACATCCCCCTAACACCCCCATCAGCACGACTACTCCTATACTCTGTGTTATTCCCTGTCTCATACGTCCTCCTATTGTTATCCTAACGCCGTCACTAAAAACTCAACCGCACTTGCTATTCCATGAAGAATCTGCAGCGCATACCCCTTCGCTTCTATGGGATTCAAAATCGCTGCCGCACAGAAAAACCCGAATACAAAATTAATCATACCTGCCCCATTTCATTTTGAATCCACTGATAGGGATCGCCCGTTCGTGCCTTCGCAATCCCATAGGGCATTCCATGATCCATCCAATACGCATAGAGGGTCAACCAGATCCGTTCTGGGAGATCCGCAAAATCGCCCCCCTCATGCATGAGGGTCGTCACCGTTCGTGCGTCCTGTTCCGTTAATCCATACATTTGTGCATCGCTCTGAGTCATCATCCGTTCTCCTCTATCGTCCAAACCGCAGTTGCTGAGAATGCATATTATTAATATCAGCTATTTGTAACGTCCGGTATGCCCGTGGCATCTTTTGAACCGATTGCGACCCAAATGCTCGACGAGACCGAGCCATCGTGATCGTTCCGCCGCGCTTTAAGAAGTCGTTGACCGTTTCCACCACCTGCATCTTTGTTGGTTTCTTCTTCATCTGATTCTCCTTTAGTGATTTCTCTACTCTCATGCTCTTATTCTACTATTTTCAGATGCAGAAGGCAAGAACTATTTTCATGTCTAAGGTCTTGAGAAACAACGAAAATCCCCTATCTTATTGAAAAGATAGGGGAAAATAGTTTTTTCAATGAAACCGAGGGGTTAGAGAGGGGAGTTAAGGTCAATCAAGGATAATGGTGGGTCGTAAACAAATCGATTTGTTTATACTAACTAATCTTGTAATGTATAGAAGAAAACTCATTTACTTTTTTTGATGCTAAATAAAATCTTTTAAATAACTCTTTATGATCGCTGTAAACATCTATGCTATACGCATAATAAGTATTTAATAATCCTCTTCGTATTTCTTGTTCATTTGCTGGAGATTCTAAATTAATTAATGAAACAAATTTATGATCTTTTTCACTACTCCATTCTTTAAAACCGGCATATTGTTTATCTAAATTTGAAATAGCTCCTTGTATCGACTTTGATTTTTCTATATTAACTTTTGCGATATTATCTGCTCCTGGAAAAAATTTCGAAATTACATTTGCCTTATCTACAGCGCCGTCAAAAGGACCTTGTTTAGGCGGTTTGCCTTCGGCATTTTGTGTGACCGCTGCTGATGATCCTCGAGGCCTAAATCTAAACATATAATCTAATTTATCTAATTTTAAACAACTCATTTTTACATGTATATCAAAATACGTTTTTGTAACATCAAAGTTAAATATTTCACCAAATTTTAAAAACTTTACAGACTCGGTATACTTTGCATCGTTTGATATTCTGTTTACAGTTGCTGTACCTGTAGTAACTTGTTTTAACGAAACGCCTATTAAATTTTTCTTTTTAAATTCAATTTCTATAAATTTATTTAACTTTTCAATGCTTACTTTATCTTTAATAGCTTTTTCATATAAAACGTTTACGTCTCTTTGTAATCTATTTTTTTGATTTATTTTTACACACCATACATCAGAAGGATTCCAGTTGT
>Ga0049085_10000290_pt1 | contig 20572 bp, 23 predicted proteins | sample GreLakmeSU08MSRF_FD_66721 | JGI IMG/M metagenome (GOLD analysis project Ga0049085, IMG submission 66721) | Freshwater lentic microbial communities from great Laurentian Lakes, MI, USA - Great Lakes metaG SU08MSRF | ecosystem: Environmental > Aquatic > Freshwater > Lake | place: Great Lakes... | reverse complement strand
ACTGCTGTACTTGAATCTTGTATTGGAGTAAAAGAAGCACCTTGACTTATACTTCCAGAAAAGGCTGTACTGGTATCAGTATCTACAATTAAAACAACTGTTCCATTAGTGGTTTCTCTATAATTAAATCTGGCTCCACCTGGTATTGGGCCAGTAACATTAACGCCTGCTGCCCAAGCACCATTTGCAGGATTTACATCCGCGTTGAATCTAATCTGTGTCATCTGCGTTTCGGCTGTTGTCAATGGGTAAACGCGAACATCCCATGCAATTGACAGGGTATTGGTTGTTGTTGAATAAGTAATGCCAGAGCCATTACTCCATGTAGTCCAGTCATACCCTGCTATAGAAATAGAAGGAGCGGTAGGTGTAGAAGAGTAGTTTTGTCCCTCGTTAACACCAAAGGTTATTGTTGCGTTAGATCCTACGTATACGTTTGAATAAGTAACTCCGCCTAATTGTAAATTAAATGGGAGGTTCATACGAATTCCAGCATCGTCTGTATTTGCTAAAACATTTGTTGTTGTTCCAATGGTTGCCGCCAAAGCATTTACTGCATCTTGGGCATTATTGATTGCTATGTTTGCTTGAGTTAACTGGGTCTGAGCATTGACTGTTGCTGTCTCTACTGCCGCCAAAAGCACAGTGGCTGTTTCAATTGTAGATACTGCTATTGAAATTAAGGCAGTTGCAGTTTCAACCCTGGCAGTTGCTATTGCTACATTTTGCACAGCGATCACCGTAGCAGTCTCAACCTGTATTACCGTTGTTGGTGTTTCTGTCATATAAGATGTAGCATTTTGTACTATTACTTGTGCTGCGGATTGAATCACTACCGTGGCACTATCAATAACTGCTTGGGCTTGAACTACTGTGTTTGTTTCTGGAGTTGCAAGAACTACAACAGTTGCTGATTCTACTGCTGCTGTAACATTTTGAATAATTATTGTTGCTGTTTCTACTACAGCAGAAAGATTTGGTATTGCTGCAACCGATACAACTGCTGACTCTACTGCTACAACCGCTAAAGATACCGCAGTATTTGATACTACAACTGCCGATTCTGCGACTTGAATTGCTACAGTTACAGAATCAGATGCCACCACTGCCTGAATAACCTCTGTTGTTGCAGTATTTAGGGCAGAAGATAGCGTGACCTGTGCACCATTTTCTTCAGAATGAGCATGATCTATAGAAAAAAATAATAGCCAAGAAATTAAAAGAAACCCCACTAATCCAAATTTAATTAGTGTTTTTTTGATTATTTCTCCTTACAAATCATAGTGATGGGTATGACTGATAAGTCTATTATATCATTTTATTGCATAAAAAAGAGGGTTAGCGCTTGGCTAACCCCCTAATTTAATTAAGTTATGCTTTTACTTTTACTGCAATTTTTGCTACTACTTTAGCAAGAGTTGCCAATTGCTTTTGTAGTGAAGCCATTAAAGTAGCAACATCGATTGCAAGTTTTTCAACTGCTGCTGTTGCTGCATCTGCAGCATCTTTTGCTGCGGTTGCTGCTATCGTTGCTTCCTCTGCTGCTGCTGTTGCTGCGTTGGCGGCATCTGATGCGGCTTGTGCTGCATCGGTTGCTCCAAGTGCTGCCTCTAGGGCTTCCTTAGAAGCATCAATGGATGCTTGTACTGAAGCGCGAGTTGCTTGTGCATTAGCGTCAAACACTGTTGCAGAATCTGTTACAACAACTTGTCCAGCAGTTGCAAGTGAGGATCCACCTGTTGCACTGATTTTAATTGTTGCTTCAGTTAAAGGCATATAGACTGTAAATACCTTTGTTGTTGCTGTATCGGTTGTGATCGAAGTTACTGCGATGTTATCGCTACCAGCACCAAACGAATAAGATGATGTAATTCCTCCTGCTGCGAATAGGCTAGCGAATGTCTTTGCAGAAAACGCCTTTCCATCTTCATCAGCAATTGAAACAGTGATCTTTGCAATTTCACCAGGGATGTATTGCTTTTTATCGAAAGCAATGCTTACTGATGTGGGAGTTCCCTCAACACGAACAGTTTTAACTGTTGATGAGATGGAAGTTGCTGAAGTACCAGATTTAACTACGATACCTGCAGAACCCTTTTTAACTCCAGTTAATGTGAATTTAGCAGATCCATCAGTAATTGCTACAGCAGTTGCAGACTCGCTTACAACTGAAACTGTATCTGAATATACATATAGACTGCCATTTCCAACTACCACGCCAGAAGCGTCATAGGCAATTGCCGTTACAGAATTTGCATTAGCACCAATTGGCAGAACAGCCTTATCAACTGTTGTTACAATTGCTGCAATGTCTCCATAAAATGTTACTTTTTCTGTGCCTAGAGTTACTCCAGATGCAGATAAAATTGTAATCGTTCCAACACCAGCAGTTCCGTCAGCGAATACGCCAACATAACTTCCAGCAGGAACTACGAGAGCACGAGCAGTAGCCGACATTGTTGCATGGTTTGTTCCATGTCCCAACATGCCTGCACCAGATAAAATTACTGTCATTGACTCAGCACCAGCAAGATTTGCTGCTGTCTTTTGAGTAACCACAATAACTGCTGCTGCATCCGTTGATACAGCCTTTGGTGCAAATACTGTTGCATCTGCTGTTGCAGACACCGTCTCTCCAGTATTTAAAAATGATGTTGAGTAGGTAGCACTTGCTTTTTTATCTGGGGCAGTTACGGTAACTGTCCAAAGTAATGTTGCTGCTCCTACTGTTCCAGTTCCTGCACCAGTTCCTGGATAAATATAAAACTTATAAACTCCAGCAGTCGCATTAGCGTTTACTACAAGATTTAAGTTATATTGTGCTCGTACAAATACATTTGCTGCATCTGATCCAGCATATACTTTTGATGTTCCTGTACCAGTTACTACCGCACTTGATGTTTCTACCACTGCAAAAACTGGAAGGGGGCTAAGAGTAACCGCATCCCCAGCAATTGCTGTAACAGAAAGAGAATCCCCAGCGGCAGTTGCAATAAAGGTTTGGGTTACTACTGCGGTTGCAGTTTCTCCAGCCAATACTGTATCTGTTACTGCATCAATTGTCAGTGTGTCTCCGCCAAAAGCGGCATGAGTCGGCACGGCAACAAAAGTTCCCATTGTCAGGGCTGCAGCCACGGCAATAGCAATCTTTTTAAATGAATTCATTTTTCTCCTTGTTAGTTTGTTTATATTACATTAAAGTTATCAAGAAAATCTCGAATTTCTTCTGGCATTTTCCGATTATCTAATTCTACCATACTTGCTCGTTGTTCTGCAAGTCGAGCAGAAGTTGACCAAGTATGTATCTCTATCTCTACATCAGTGTTTTTGGGTGTATGGGATATTGCTCCAAATACCGCCCCAGTAACAGCATCTGCTAAATCTTTAGATTTTTTGCGGGGGTGATCAACTCTATTGCCTTTCATAATTTTTAACTCTGACATTTCTTCAAGTAGCAAGGGGATCATTGGAATTGAAACACGCTCTTCATAAATCATCATTGCAAGATCTTCATAGTGTTTTTTAGCAACAGAGACAGTTTCAGTTCTTATGCCTACAGCCTGAAGTTCATTTTGAATATCAAAGGACTGCCATCTATCAAATGAAACCATTCCTATATTAAAACCTTGTCTCCTAAGATTCATAATCCATTGTTTTACCTCTGATAAATTTACTGGACCCTCTACCTTTGGTTCCCACCAAGCAACTGCATCGACTACTACTATTGGGGCAACTTGTTCATAATCTTTAATTACTTGAACATTAACCCACTTATCAACATGCGCTATTGCTACCGCACATTTATCGTGCTTTTGTGCTAAATCAGCATGAATGTAATATGTTTTATTTTCATCAGGTTTAAAGGTTTCATCAAACCTTCTAAATGAGTCTAATGGATTTCTTGTGTTCATACATTTTTCTAATTTTTCTTTTTGTTTAAAAAAGGCATCGGATGAATAGGTTGGCATACAAGCAAAACGCATCATAGCATCTGGCAAATCAGTGTAGAATGCCAGTTTAAAGTCTTCTATTTTACGGGTAGGGTTTACTTCCCATGTTGGTTTTTTTAATGCCAATACCCTTGGAATTTTATATGAGATAATATAATCTTCTTCCCACGCAATGTCAAATTGATTACTTGGCTCATTATGTGGTAGTTCTTCGTTCAATATAAATTTATGTGTTTTTTCTATTGTTTCTTTTTCAAGGATTACATCGTTATACCGTTTTGAAATAAAGTCTCCAGGATATCGTGGGAAAGATAGAAGAACTAACTTGCCAAGATCTGGAAACCGAGAATCAATTGAACCTCGAAATGCTTTATAAATATTTTCAGCAGTCTTTCCCTGTTCGTTACCAGTGCCAACCTCTGATACAAAACCAGAAATTTCGTCAAGAACTGCAAGTAAAAGGTTTAAACCTTCATGGGATTCACGCTCAGAGTGCCCAGAATAAACGGTTATTGCATGATCAAACTCTACAGAATCTGCTTTGGCATTGTATTTACCTGCAAACCAAGGAGATCTTTCTATTTTTGTTTTAAAACCTTTAAAAAAAACATTCTTTGCTTGTTGAGCATTGATTGCAATGTTAATTAAATCTATGGCATCTCCTGATGGCTTTCCGAAATATCGGGCAGGATCTTTAAGACACAATAACTTATATACGATATAACAACAAGCAACAGTAGAGGTAAAATCTTTGCCGCTACCCTTACCCAACTGAAGAATAATTTCGTTTTTTGTATACTTTTCATAATATCTTGCTCCCTCTGAACTTCCATACATAACTTTCAAGTCTTCTTTTTTATAGATTTGACTCATTGCCTCAACGATATCATACTGAATTGAAGATAATGGTGGTTGCCCAAGATAGTCAGACGATTCAACAAATGTTTTTACATCTACGGGTATTTCATTAAATTGATTTTCTTTGAGAACCTCTAAAAAATCATTGAACATCGTGGACAATTGTCATCACTTCGCCTTCTCTGGCAATATCGGATAACCTTTTCATAATTAAATCACGAACTTCTGGATGTTCTGATGCTACATCTCTAAGAATGCCAACAAGAACATCCTGCTTTCGTTCAATTTCAACCATCTCTTCAGCAAGTTCTTTATTTTCAAGAAGGCCTGCTTTTTGTAACATCTCAATTCTAGATTTTTCAATATCCATAACAAGTTTAATTGATTGAGTTTTTGCACTAAGATTATTGTTCATGGATGCTTCGTCCATGACCTCATAGGCTTTAGTGATTAACTTTGTGTAATGTGTGTCTGCGCCGACCAGTGCTTCTTTAGCACGAGCACGAATAGCATCATTAGCAGATGCCATAACCTTCCACTCATTGATTAAACCAACTACCCTTGTTCTTGGTATAGCAAGTTCTTTTGATATGATTGTTGGATCGTTACCCTTTAAATATTCGGTAACAACCTGATTTACTTGATCTAAATGTTCTACTAAGTCTGACTCAGTTGACATTATAACTCCTTGCAACTTTTAATAGTACTAGGTATCCAATTAAATCATCAATATCGTTGTCCCCAACAAAGTGATGACCTTTTGATACTCTAGATAGTTTATCATCTATTCTTACCGCAAGTTGCTCAATTGGGTCACTTTTAGAAAATATTCGGACTGGATTAAGCGCAGAATCCCCATATGACATATTTTTATTTATAAGCAGGTCTTGTATTTCTTTACAAACCTCAATAATTTTTTGCTGCGTCTCGGTCATCTCTTAGACTTCCTTAATCCAAATTTAGCAAGGTAAACATAAACAGTTTCTACAGTACACCCACACTCCTTAGCGATATCTTCTGGAGTTTTTTTATCCAGTATATAACGCTTGCGAAGCCAAATTTTACTTGTATATAGTTTAGCAGACATAATATTATTTGTCAACTCCAATAGTTTTATTCCAATTGTTGATGGCATAAAATCCAATGCCGCAAGCATCTGCCACATCGTTATCAGTAATAGTTTTATCAAATTGCATGTTTATAAATCTTATTGTTCTTTCTTTTCTAAAGTTTCTTTCATTAGTTTTGTGCCAAGATTCAGATTTTTCTAAATTTTTTGATCTTAGTGCAAACTTTTCATCCTTAGTTAACTTGCCATTTTTAATATAGTTCTGCCAAGTAATTGGGGCTACAGTTCCAATAATTTTTGTTCCAACCAATCCAGCAGCACCAAGCAATGCTCCTTGAACCAAGGCAAGGTCTGCTGCCGTCTTTGGACTATTCATGTATACCGTATGTTCAATAACAATAGCCTCAAATCCATTGTTATAATCAAAGAATGCTTTTGTTTTTTTACAAGCATCCATGACTTTTTCGTATGTATTATTACCTTCAAAATTTATTTTTCCTATCATTTGAAGATCTTTATTAGAAAATATAGCAAAAGCAAGACTGTTAGTGCTAGCATCAATAGCGCAAATGGTTTTGGGTTGTATGGTCAAACCCCATTTATTCTTGCTCATAGTCTATAAACCCTTTCAACTCTTTTAGCATTTTTGCAACTGCTCTTTCGCTAACATTGCAATTAGCGCAAAATCCAGAATCGTTGTAAATGGATAAGTCAACACCACATCCACCTAAACAATTCCTTTTTTTACCTTTTCGTTTTTGACGGCGAGTTATCAAATATCTTATTGCTATTTTATTTTTTGTTGCGTCGTCACGACAGGAAATGCTGCAGTATATTTGATATGATACTTTAGGAATAAAATTATTGTCACAATTGCTACACAGTTTCACTTAATTCCTTTAGTGATTCTATTTTTATAACTCCTACATCTGCTTCTCCGCATGCTTTTTTAATTGGGCAACCTTTACAGATTTTTGAATTAGAGCGATAATTTTTTGTTGGAAGAGTCTTATCTTCCCAAGCCTTACGGACATCGCGCATCCATTGAAAAGCCATATCAATCCAGGCTCTATAATGATCATTAACCTCTACTGGAATTATAAGGAGTTCATGATTATTTTTATTTTCATAAACAATAATACCCTTTGACTTTTTAAGAACTTTCATATAGATAAGCAATTGAACAACATGTCCCATTTTTGGTTTATTGGTGCGCTTGCGATACTCAAAAACTTCGTTATTTGTTGTTTTAACTTCAACAACAATCTCGTCGCCTTTCCATTTAATAAAGTTATCCACATAGCCAAAAATTGGTGGATCATCATGAAATAGTTTAAACTCAGAGTTAATTGAAATACCCGAGTTTTTAAATGCTGCCTCAATACGACCATGGGCAAGCGTTCCATTGGTCATATTTGCTACGCCATAAGGATCTGCAGAGTCTTCATATATGGCACCTTCAAAAGCCAAATACCAATATCTTGGACACTCTCCATATCCATATGCAATTGTAGATGGACCAAAAGTTTTTTTCTGTTTATATTCTGGTTCTCTGCCTACAAGATACCCTTGCTGAATAGCCTGAATTAACTCTTTTGCATCTATCTGTTCTGGAGTTTCTACTTCTCTTATCATTATTTGTTGTAATAAATTTTTTGTCATTATATCCCCTTGTTTATATAAGTATAGCAGGTTAACGCATTATATATTTTAAAGCAGAAACTAAATCGTTTATTGCTTCTGCTGCTGTGTAATATATGTTTTTCTTTGCCCTGTCAGTTTTATCAACATTTGCCATCCATGTTGCTTTCAATGACATTTTGGCAGCGATAGCCTGTAGTCTAACAATTTCTATACTTGCTACTTGAATAGGAACATCTGGTTTAATGATTATCTTAGCAATCATTGTAAGTGCCGATGTTAATTCTTCATCTTGCATATAATCAGAAATTTCTGACAAACCATTTACCATTTCAAGCGTTGTTTTTTTAGGACCCTCTTCAGTCATTTTTTTGTCTTTCTACTAGTTGTTCTAACATATCTAACTCTATTATAGCAAGTCGTACTTTATTTGTACCCTCGCCTAACACAACAATAAGTGCTGGATCCATATTTTTTTTAAGGGCATCTGTTGTAGTCTTAGCCCAAACATCTTGATTAAGAGTAAAAGACTTTGAGCATTCTTTAAAATCTACTACAAAGTTATTCCAAGATGCATCACCCTTAGTATTATTTCTGCCACTATTCTTATGTTGTTTAGCACCAATTCTTTTAGACTCTGATCTTTCACTCATCAACAAAGTCTTTCTTTTTTTTCTTGACTGGGATTAACCCAACTTTTGAAATATGTTTACTAGAACACATCCATGTAGCATCACCAGTTGTCAGCCATAGTCTCATTGATAATACCTCCTGTTTACATTTCTGACAAATAAATTTGCCTGGAAATACTGTAAAATCTTTTTCAGCCATTTGCCAATTTATCTTTTATGGCTTGTTGTAAATTTAAGTCTTCTCTTACACGACTAATAAAACCATCTCTTCCTTGTACTTTTGTACCATCGTCTAATTGATACCAAGCACCAGTTCTATTAACAAGCCCTACTGACTCTGCGGTATCAACTAAATCACCGATAGCATCAATTCCAATATCATCTCCCCTAAAATAAAAATCATATTCTCCAGACTGAAATCCTGGAGATGTTTTAGAAAATTGAAGTTCCCATCGGATCTTTCTGCCTATCTTTTCTTCAATTAACTTATCTCCAACTTTAATCTTACCTTTAATTGCTTGGTTATCAGACTCAGAAGAAAATAGTTTAATTACGCACGAAGAATAAAATTTTGTAGCCTGACCGCCAGATGGTTGTTGGCTAGTGTACATAGCATTAATATTATTTCTTGATTGTGAGATTAATACCAAAAGCGTAGGCTTTATTTTGTTGTTGGCATAGTTAATCATCTTCCAAGCATTGCTAAAGTCACGAGACTCGGCACCAATTTGTTTTGTATTTTCTAATGGTTTCATATCATCTGTATCTTTTTCAAAATAAATTGCGGGAAGCATTGAGGTTATGCTATCAATTACAACTAAATCTACCCCTGCATTAATAAGACCTACGGTCACATCGACCATATCACTAATAGTTCTTGCTTGTGAGTAAATTAATTTTTTTGGGTCTACCCCAAGTTTTACAGCCCAGTCTTCCGAATATGACATTTCTGAATCAATCCAAGCACAAGCCTTTCCTTCTTTTTGTGCTAGAGCAATCATTTCAAGGCACATAGAGGACTTTGCAGACGATTTGGACCCCCATATAAGGACTTGTCGTCCGTAAGGCAATCCTCCCCCTAAAGCACGATTTAAACCGTAACTAGGGGTTGGCTGGTAGTCAAAGGTAATGCCCTCTCCAGTGCCAAGTCTTTTCCTAATCCTTGGATCTAATTGCGCTAATACTTCTTCTATGCTAACTGACACTTACGTCCTCCAGAGTTATTGTTCCATCTTTTGTTTTGCCAAAATTAAATTTATAGGATTTACCTTCTTGTATATGCATATATGCTTTTGGAAATGCCGTTGGAAATACGGTAATAGAATGCAGATCTCTACTAGTATCTGCAAGTGTTAAAGATGCCATTCTTTTTCCAGTCTTAGTAATTCTTGGTTTGAATGATACAACAAACATTTCTTCTCCAGAAAATGGTAATTGTCTATAACCTAAGAACTTAACAAGTGCATTAGACGATCCTTTTATTTCATCAATAGGAACTGCAGAAACAATCCTATTATCATTTGCTAAAACAAGATAGGTGCGACCCGTTTCAATAGTTGTTCCTTCTTCATCAAATATTCCAACAGTTCCAGTTTTATCTAAAAGTTCAACCCTGGACCAACCTTTTCCTCTTTTAATTGCTTTTACCATACCCATTAAAATAAAAGATCCTTTTTCTTCAAATGAGTCTACATCTTGTATAAAAGAATAGTAGTGTGCTGGAATAGAAATATTAAACTCTGGTAAATTTAAAAACTCATAAATATTTTCTTTAATTTCCTGATCATTTCTTGGGTTATCATTAAATGTTGCTGCCCCGATAACTCTTAATGCTTGTAAGGCACGACTGTTTACTCCGTTTCCTTTTGTAAAAGTAAACTCTTCAAGTTCTTTGTAAGAACTAAATGGTCGTGCTGCAATATATCTCTCTGCAATTTTGTCAGATAGGAACTTGATAGCAGTAAGTCCAAACCTAATACCCTTACCTTCAATCTTAAAATCACTATCCGAATCGTTAATGTGAGGTAGTTTAATGCTAATGCCCATTCTTTTTGCTTCAATAAGGTAATCAGTTCTTCCATCTTTATCCTTTTCATTTTTAAGAAGAGCAAACATAAATTCAAGTGGATAATAATATTTTAACCACGCCGTCCAATACGAGAGCGTAGAATAAGCAACTGCATGAGATTTGTTGAACGAATAGCCCGCATGCGCTTCAAAGTCATGCCATAAATCAAGAGCCTGATTGGGAGCAATATAGGCAGAAGCACCAGTAACAAAACGTTCTTTATAAGTGTCGAACTCTTTCGCATCTTTCTTCTTTCCGATAATCTTACGAACTTTATCTGCATCAGACATAGACATTCCGCCTAAGTGAACACAAGCCTGCATAACTTGTTCCTGATACAAGATACATCCATAGGTATCTATTGTAAATGGTTTCATAATCTGATGAGAATATGATACGTTTTGCTTTCCATGCTTTCGGGCAATGTAATCTTTTCCAATAGTATTCATTGCTCCAGGACGAACTAGAGCATTAGATGCTGCCAATTCATCAAAATTATTTACGCCCATCTTAACAAGAAGGTTTGTGTATGGTGTTGCTTCGCATTGGAACACTCCTTTTGTGTACCCGTCAGAAAGCATCTCGTATATCTTTGGGTCAGCCAAATCTAAAGATAGTAAATCAATATCTTTATAATGATTTGTTTTAATCATTCCAATAGTATCTTTAATTACGCTAAGAGTTTTAAGTCCAAGTGCATCAATTTTTATAAGCCCGATGCGTTCAGCCTCTTCCATGTCGATACCAACCACAGGTATACGTTCATCAGACCCAGTAGAAGATCTTGTTTCCAACGGAGCAAACCTAAAAATCGGATCTTTGCTAGTGACCACACCAGCAGCGTGTATACCAGTACCACGAATACGACCACGTAATTGTTCACCATAGACCTCCACCTCTGGATACTTTTCTCTAAATTCTCTTGTTGATTTTGACATACAGAAATCGTCCCATGAGTCAACTGTCTTCAATACTTTATTAACATCTGACAATGGGATGTTGAGCACTCTGGATACATCTCTAACAATTCCTTTTCCAGTAAATTGAAGAAAGGTTGCAATGGATGCAACATGTCGATACTGTCTAACTAAATAATCTTTAACTTCTTCACGACGGGTATCTTGAATATCTGTATCAATATCTGGAAAATCGTTACGATCTGGATTAATAAATCTAAAAAACAATAGTCCGTATTTGATTGGATCAATATCTGTAATTCCAAGAGAGTAGCAAACTAACGATCCAGCCGAAGACCCTCTGCCTGGCCCAACCATAATTCCTTCTTTTTTTGCCCAAGCAATCATGCTTTGAACAACAAGAAAGTACGGGGCAAATTGTTTATCTTTAATAATTTTAAGTTCTTCTTCTAACCTAAGTGCGTACTCTTCTTTTTTATCTAAACCTTTAAGCACCAAGCCTTCCAAGGCAATCTTTGCAAGTTCTTTATCTGGACTTTTATATTGAACTGGTAATAAATTTAATCCTTCTTGAATGTTATAATCTTCAACTGTGTCTGCCAAGAATAAAGTATTAGAATAAATGTCTGGTCGATCAACTCCCTGTGCTTCCATTGCTGATTTTATCTCATCGTATGATAGTAGATGAATGTCAAACTTATTAAATGTTATCTGACGATCTTTTCCGTATAGATAATCAAGTCTTTCCATCATGTCTTTTTTCTTTTTAGATTTTTCATATGTTGTTTCTTTTTCAACCTTAACATGCGTATTCATAAGCAGTTTAAATTCTTGTATTTCTTTTTGTGATTCGTTAAGATGGTGACAATCTGGCGTGACAACAACCTTAATATTAAATTCATCCGCTAACTCAATTAATAATTTATTTATCTCTGGAGTGTTGTGGGGCATAACTTCAATATAGTAATCACTTGCAAAATTATCCTTAAACCAAGATATGTGCTTTTTAGCAAGAGCAAACTCCTGCTCCTCTAATGCTTTAACAATAACGCTACTTGGACAAGCAGATGTTACAATGATTCCTTCTTTATATTTTTTAAGAATTTCAAAATCAAATCTTGGTTTCTTAAAAAATCCATCTGTCCATGCTATTTCGCTAATCTTATTAAGGTTTTCTAAACCTATTTGATTCTTGGCTAGAAGGATAATGTGGTTATAGATAAGGTCTTGTTGACCTTCCCGTTCAGATTTATCTCTTTTATCAGATATATCTGCACACATGTATCCTTCTAGGCCTAGAATTGGCTTTATGCCCTTTGCTTTTGCACCTCGGTACAGTTCCCGATGCCCAGATAAGGTTCCGTGATCAGTGATAGCCAATGCTGGCATACCAAGTTCAACTGCTCGGTTTATATATTCTTCTGGAGTAGCAACACCATCAAATAACGAATAGTGTGTATGGACATGTAAGCCTACGTAGTTCATTCTACCAATCTGCGTTGGTTGATGAGCCTGCGGAAGGACCATCAAAACCTAAGTAAAAGGCTTCTTGTTCTGCATATGGAATATTCTTTAAAGCAAGTTCCAATTGATGAGGCTTAATTTCTCCCCAAGCAAAAGGTTCTTTATCTGGTGCTGATGGAATAAGGGTGTAATTAGTTTCAGTACCCTGACCATTACGCTTTAATTTCCATTGTACGTTTGAGATACTGCCTGTTTCTAAGGCGTACTCACGAATTGTATTGAATGACGATTGCTTGCTGATACCCATTGACCAAATAGCAACATATGGTGCTTCAATACCATCATCAACTAAAACATTGCAATAAAAACGTAAGCGTGCTCTCCAGCCAGCCTTCATATCCTTGCGATGCATTTCTTCTGCCCAGTCACGACCTTCTGATTCCATTGTGTCTACGGCTTTACGCTTATAGTCTTTTGGATTGACATGTTCTTTTACAACAAGTGCAAGTCCACGATCTTGACTGTAATTTGCTGAATCCTCATCAAGTTCTTCAATAAATCGGATTTTTGCTGATTGTCCATCGGCAAGTTTTAACCACTTTACCTTTGGTCCTTCGTTATCATATTTTGGTTTCTCGAGCAGGGCGTTGATTGCTTTTAATCCCTTTACTACGCTCATCTTTATCTCCTTCGTGTTGTTTATATTAGTTTAGCATAGATGCTATAGATTTGTCAAACTCAAACTTTAAGGTTTGAATTGCTTGATCATCCATATCACCAATGTCTTTATATTGTTTGTTTATATTAATAACGCTGACAAGATGCCCAAGTTTTTCAACTAGTTTATCTTTCATAATTAATCCAGCGTCGTCGTTGTCTGCAATTAAAACTACGCTATTAAAATACTTCTCTAACAATTTAATTTGAGAAGCAGATACATTAGCCCCCAGCGTTGCAATTGCTGGGAATCCTACTTGGTCTAATCGCATAACATCAAATGATGATTCTACTAGATACACTATACTAGAACTTTTAACTCTATGCAAGTTAAACAGTGTTTTACTTTTAGGTAAACCTGGTGAATTTTTAAATTCTTTTCCTTCTATGGATCTGCCAACAAACCCTATTTCCATGCCGTCAGGGCTGTGCACAGGAACAGTAACCATATCTTGTTTTTCCGAATAGCCTAAAGAAAACTTTGCCCAAGAGGTGCTTTCAATTTTGCGATATCTAAAATAATCTTTTGCCCTATCTGATGAAAGCAATCCGTTATAAAGTCTTTTTAATATTAATTCGTCAAACTGAACAAAATCTGGTTTAACCACCAATGATTTATTTACTAATTTTTCAATATCTAAATCTTGTTCTTTTCCTCTTATATACCTAACCGCTTCAAAGTATGTCCTACCAGATGTGTGCATAATAAACTCTTCTAGATTTTTTGTTGTTTGACAACTAAAGCAAAAGAATATTCCACTTTCTTTAGACACTTCTCCTGCTGGTGTTCTGTTGTTATTGTGGTATGGGCAAAAAATAATAAAATCAGATCCAACTTCTGTGTGAATATCAATGCCCGAACCAGTCAAGATACGCTTGATTTGATCTTCTGTATAGTTACTATTTTTCTTCATGGTCCTTGTACCTATAATATCCTCTGTCAAAGTCTACTTGAACTAAGAAGTCTCCCATAAAACCATTTCTATTTTTTCTAAATACACATTCAATAATATCACTATTTGTTGCACGACCCAAAGCCATTACCCAGTCGGCATCATATGCTATCTGCCTAGACCATGCTGTCTGGCCTAAAGTTGGGGGACTGCTTAAATCCTTAACATCATCTGGAGTAGCAGAAGATATAGCCATTATGGGCACTTCTTCACTAATGGACATAAGTTTAAGTTCTCTTGAAAGGTTTTTCATTCGTACCGTTTCATTTTCAGACTTTTGGTTTGGAGACATTAGTTGCAAATAATCAACAATAACAAAGTCTGGTTTGTATTGATCAATCTTTCCACGGATAATTGAAGGAGTTATTTCTCCGCCACTATCATTTGAGATAATGTGAAACTCTGGCTTGCCCTTAATTTTATTCTCATGCCATTTTTTAAGCATGTCAATTTCTATTTCACCATTACTAAGTTTTCTGTGTGACCATAGGCCTTCACCCATAATAGCAAATACACGATTACGCACTTCTGTTTCAGACATTTCAAGTGAAATAATCATTGGAGATTTTCCTTGTTTCCATGCTTGAACTGCAAAGTAAAGTGCTAACCAAGATTTACCGATTCCTGGATATGCCAAAAACACACCTAGTTGTCCAGGCATAATTCCAGATGGAAGGTAGTTGTCAAATCCTGGAAGTCCAGTTTTAATTCCAACCTGACCAAGTGCTTTCATTTTTTGAACATTTTCAAAATAAGCAACTGCAGACTCTAAATCGGTTGCATCAATATCTCTAATTGCGGAAGTATTCTTTTTTAATTCAGATGTCTTTGTTATTAGGTGGTCTAAGGCACCAGTTCCATTTCCGACCTGAACTTCTCCAGCGGCAGACCTCAGTATATCTTTTAAACTTTCATTTAAGTATTCAGCCTGTAATTCTTTAAGGTGATGTTTTGTGGATCCAACATTTTCTATTGGTTCAAAATCTCTAAACTTTTCTCTTACAAGGTCTGCTGGTGGAAGGCATTGGTTATTCTCAGAATAGAGTCTAACAAAATTCCAAATATCATTATGAGTTGTTAATAGATTATCGACATTTGCTTGTAGTAAGACATGGATTTGTTTATCTTTTAATACTGCAGTGATTAACTTTGATTCCGTATTATTCACTCAACCACCTCCTAGCCATTTCTCTGCGTTCTTTTCTTTCTTTAATATCTTGATTAACTTCTAGTCTACCATTTAAAATTTTTTCAGCATTATAAGAAAAATAATTCCATGTTGGAAATTCTGCAACAGAAAAATAATAGTCTAATAAGTCATAGCACTCAGAAATTCCATAAGATTCTACAAGTCCGTCGGCAGACCATTGCTCAACATTTAAATTCATATTAGACTTCTGCTCATACCTTTGTAGGTACAGTTTGTTGAACCTACTAAGCAAAGCCATTCGGTCTTTGCGTTGAGCCATCGCTATTCGCTAATTTCTGACTTTGCTTCTTGTATTTTTTCTGTAAGTTTATCTTCTACAAACTTGTAGACTCTTTCAAACGCATCGTTGATATTTTCTGCATCTCGTCTATTATCTACAACACCAAGATCAAGCCTAAGTGATTGAAAGTTGCCTAGGTTGAGCGTATACCCCAAGGTTACTGATACTTTTGTTTCTTCGTTTTGCATTATCCACCCATTCAATAGTTAAAGCGTTTCTGACCAAACAGGTATAAACCTGCCATCTTCTGTCTTCGTATATGTAAGAATACCATCTCCCATTCGCCGTGTCAACTCTTGGCTTGTTGGAGTCATATTATTTGTTATTAACTTGTCTTTTCTTGGTTGTCCAATATGTATAGTACCAAGTATATCACGAATCTCCCGTACTTGCGATTCTGAATAATAAGATCTTATTTGCCATCCCCTTACCCCATCTTTTCTAGAACCAGTTGGATATGGAATGACTCCCCGTTTCATTAGTCTTGGCATATACTTTCTATGCCTATTGACAAGTTTAGATGTTTCGTGTACAGTATATGCTCTTTCACGATTTCTTCTAAAGTCAGTACGTAAACAAGTTTCAATTCTATCTTTATTAATATTGTATACCGTCACCATTCCAGTAGAGCGTGAACTGTGATGAAGTCTTACCAAATCTCCATTAAGAAACCAAACATTTTGATTTCCTTTTATTACAGTGTCGTTATTGTAAGCATTGCTCTGGATTTTTCCCTTTGCAGTATCCATAATCCCTCTCCACTTTCTGATGGTGGGTGAAAAAATCTTCTAGTCCCGCAGGATATGCAAAATATTTCAACATGGTTTGTTTTATTATATTGTCTGTCAACAAACATCCTGCCACGACACTTTTTACAAAAAATCATTTTTGTTTTAGTTCGGAATTCCGATAATAATTAAATTAACATTAATAGAAAGATCGCCAGATGAGTTAAAACGAACGATTCCTTCAACCCGAGATGTTGTTACGCTTTTTAAAATTACCGTAACGTTCTTACCAGCAGGAGTGTCTCCTACGTTTACGGCAGTAGCAGTTGCTATTGGCTTATATTTAAAATCACTTGGGAAATCATAACTAAAGGTTTTTTCAGAAGCGGCGGCGACTGTACTGTTATTTGCTACTTCTACAAAGCCACCAATCATTCTGGCTTCTGATGTTTTGATGCTTTGTTTTCCTGCATCGACTGTATCTACCGTTGTATAGTTATAGGTAGCAGAAGATATTTGTGTTGATAGATCATTAATTGTATTAGCCAACTGATAGATGTATGTGACATCTAGTGGTTGCCCTCTTTCTGGTAGTGGTACTTTTGCCATTTTTCCTCCTGTTTAATTATACCAAAGATACTGTCGTAGAGTCATAAATAATCAAGTTTGCGTTAGTTTCTTTTTGAGAAGATGCTACCTGTATTTTAACACGAACAGAGGTTGTTCCTGTATTTTTAAATGAATAAGACTCGGATGTTACAGTTTTAACATACTCAAGAGCACCAGAATCAAATTTAACAAACACATCGTAGGCTGGTCTATTTTCTGGATCATCCCAAACAACTGTTATTACTGATGCGGTTTTAGATAATGCTCCTTGAATTGTTGTAATTGCTGTGGCAGCAATATTAAATGTTGGAGACCAATGAGATGTTCTATTTTTATCTTCTGATATAATTCGATATCTTACGTTATATCCTAAACTATTGTAATCAACTGGTGGAAGAAGAGACTTTTCAATAATTGATTTTTTAATAATTTCATTAGCCATTATGTTACCCCAATAGAAAATCTAAACTCAACATAGTTATTTGTGTTTGGTGATTTTATGATAGATTCAGCATCATCTGTTCTAACAACAGAGTATCCAGTTAGACCATATAGTGGATTAACTGTTGCAATGTTTTCTAGTCTTATTGCATCTAATGAAACATAGTAATCTGATGACGGCAACCCAGCATCTATTACGCATGCATAAATCTTAACAACCGTTACAGCATTCCATGTAAAATTTGCCGTGGTATAGAGTTCTTGAAGTTGTTTTGATACTACAAAATACCTATTTGTTTCAAAGTCTGCAATTGAGTTTTCTAGATTGCCAGAACTTCCTTGATCTATTTCTGCTTCAAACCTTGCAAACTCTCCACTTCCTGCGTCTGTTGATGAAAAATCAACTAAAATTCTTATAGTTTCTGGGAGTGCTACATCTGCACCATCTTTATTAATTAAAGAAAATGCAAGTCGTAATTCATCAGTTGGAGAATTTTTTGTAAAGTCTACATTTGGATTTGTTAAGTGTATGTGGTTTGATCCAGACTCAATAACAAAATGATCTTCGGAAGCATCACTTTCTTCACTAATTGTTAAATCTGCGTCATCGCCTTGAATCAAAATAATGTTATTTAAAAATCTACATCTTTCGTATCTTGTTTTTCGTGGAACACTATTTAAAAAAATTGAATTATCAGCATTTGTTGAAAACACAGCATCTGTAGTTGCAATTATGTCATCATTTGATGTATCCAGTGCTGCCGTAATAGGAGAAATTGCTACCGTTGCTGCTGCTGTATGGTGTTGCCAATTTTCAGTAGATGTAAAAGCAAAAATAGTTTTACTATCATAGGCTCCAGCGGAGGGGTTTGATCCCGCTGAATACACTCCAACCTCTGTAATTTCGTATCTTTCTTCTGTAGGTAGTTCTGCTGTTAAGACTAGTTTATCTGTACCGTCGTCATTTACATACCCTCTAGATGATATTGGAACTCTGAACATTTCAAAATCAAGATTTTCTTTGGCAGAGTAATTTCCAAAAGAGTCCTCGGTATCTAGTGGTTGAGGACCACACCCAACAGCAATATATGATGCGTAGGCAGGAGCCTGACCAAGAAGATACTTGGCAATAATGGTTTTTCCTTTATTAGTTATCATGATTCTGCTCCAAATTGTGTCTCATATATTGTACCACCTGTAGAGATTTGAACTTGAACCTGTTCATCTGACTCAAGGTTAATAGACTCTATGACTATATTTCCAGACTCTAAATAAACATATGTTCCATTTGGGCCAGTTGGGTATTCTGGAATTTTTTCGTCTAACTTAATAGAAAAGTTAGCAAAATATTTATCCGATGTGCTTTGTATTCCTAGAATATTGTTTGGGTTATACTGTTGTTGAATAGATGACAAGTTTTTTATTGGACGGTATGTGACTTGTTGACCGTTAACAATATCATTTCTAGAAATGCTTATTAATTCTTGTCCCCCAATATCTTCAAAAACAAGATCTGTCATTAATTCAATGGGCACTAAATCATCATTAAATAAAACCGTATCAATTGGTGCTGTTTTTGGTTCAACTTTTACCGTTGCTACTGGCTCTATTGTTGGGGATTTTGGTACTGCTGTAGGAATTGTTACTGGGGCACTTGATCTTAGTGTTGTGGAACCACCAGTAGTTGAGCCACCTGCTGAAGAGCCACCTGCTGAAGAACCACCTGCTGAAGAACCACCTGCTGAAGAACCACCTGCTGAAGAACCACCAGTTGTGGAACTTGATCCACCAGAAAACATTGTTGGATTCTCCTCTATAAACTTTGTGACATTTGCCGCATCTCCAGATTTTGCAATTACGTTTGCAAGATTTCCTATGGTATAGGGAGAAACGTCTGGGGCACTTTCTTCTGCAATATTTTGCGCAAGCAGTTTTGCGTATTCTACACTTGCTACTGCTATTTCTTTTGCAGATTCAGGATCGCTAGCCTTAACATTTTGTTCTTGAGTTTGTGTTGGCTTTTTAACATACATGTTTCCTGAATTTTCTCCTGGCATTTTACACCTCGCTTAAATAAATAGACATGTTCGGACCAGAATCATTGCGTGAATACTCTATATTATATACTACAAATCTTATGTCATCGCTAGTAACTAAGTCTAGACCGTCTTTGTTTTTATAATTTACCGTAACAATATCTCCAAGTTGTATTGTTGGTATGCTAAAAATACTTAGACCTATTGATTTTTTAGGATGCATTGTTTTATTTATGATCCAACCCATCAATGCCTCTGCGTCATCTTGAGTTTGTATGTATGCACCATCAATGCTGAATTCATTTTTTCCATAAACCATCCTGCTTTGTCGTATTTCGTCATATTTTGCTTTTTCAATTAATGGAGAACGTACCAGTGTACTACCCTTTAATTCTGGGTCGGATAGGTTTCCTCGTTTTTTAAAATATTCATCTACGGTCAATTTATGCGTAGTGTCTTGAGTAAATGCAATGCCCTGAATTGTTAAAAAGTTTCCACTTGTTTCGTCAAGGTTTAAAATCATGTCCGTAGAATTAAATATTAAAAATTCAGCACCATAAGAATCTGCTTGAAATCCAGAAACAGAATATCCTTTTATTCTATTAAAAGTTGGTGATATTTTTGAATAAAGGGCTGGGTATGCACGATCATATCTAATATCAAAATAAGCACACTCACGCATAATAGAGCCAAACTCTTCAAAGTACATGTTATATTTTGGGGGATTTGTTGAACTAATTCCAGTTAAATATGAAGATTGAACAACACCGCTCATTGCATACTTTCTAAATGATTCGCTAGCATCTATTTTATTATCTCCAAAAGCCTGAGATACAGTTTCTCCAACGGTAGACACAGTGTTTTGTGAATAGTTTTGAGAAAGAGCGTAAACATTTTCAAACATGACTCTTGATGAACCACGGGTGAATATGGCCATATTATTATATATTGGAAGCGGGCTAGTATCATCAACTGTTCTAATTAACTTATTATTAACAT
>Ga0049085_10000289_pt1 | contig 20668 bp, 11 predicted proteins | sample GreLakmeSU08MSRF_FD_66721 | JGI IMG/M metagenome (GOLD analysis project Ga0049085, IMG submission 66721) | Freshwater lentic microbial communities from great Laurentian Lakes, MI, USA - Great Lakes metaG SU08MSRF | ecosystem: Environmental > Aquatic > Freshwater > Lake | place: Great Lakes... | reverse complement strand
TTCTCACCTTGGCCAGGCGGCTTCTCTCCCTGTCCCGCCGGCTTTTCGCCCTGACCGGGAGGTTTCTCACCTTGGCCAGGCGGCTTCTCTCCCTGTCCCGGCGGCTTTTCGCCCTGACCGGGAGGTTTCTCACCTTGGCCAGGCGGCTTCTCTCCCTGTCCCGGCGGCTTCTCACCGGCAGGCTGGGCGGCTTCGATGCCCTTCTGAGCCTTCTTCATGCTCTCAATCGCGGCCGGAATATTGTTCTCAGCGAGTTGCTGTGCAGCTTGCGCAGCGGCTTGCTTCGCTTGCTGAACGGGCGCTTCGGCCGGTGCATCTTTGGCAACCTCGGCAAGAGCCTTCGCAATCTGCTGCTGCTTCTGCATCAACTGCTCGGCGAGACCGGCCTGCGGCTGGAGCTTGGCCATGGCCTGATTGAGTTCCTGCTGAGCCTGATCGATGGCAGCGGCGGCCTTGGCCATCGCCTCCTGATTGTTCGCCTGCGGTTGGCCGAGCTCAGAGGCGAGTTGGGCGGCCTGCTGGTCCACGGCCTTCTTGGCAGCCTGCAAATCAGCGATAGCCTGCGCTTGCGGCTCGCGAGCAGCTTGGGCGTTGGGCTTATCGAGCTGCCCCTTGGCGGCTTCCATGTTCTTCTTCGCGGCTTCGAGAGCTTTGGCCGCGGCTTCCGGAGCATTGGCCTTCTCCGCGTCGGCTTTGGCATCACCCGTTTCCTTCGCAACTTCAGCTTGCGCCTTGGCATTCGCGGCGTTTTCTTTGGCCGTCTCCGGCTTACCGGCATTCTCTGGCTTGGCAGGATTGTTTTCGGGTTTGCTCGGATTATTCTCGGGCTTCGCGGTGTTCTCCGGTTTGCCAGCGTTGTTCTCGGGCTTGGCCGCGTCTGCCGCCTTTTGTTTCTCGGCGGTCTTGGCGGTATCCATCTGAACCTTCTGCTGGTCTTCAATCAGCTTGCTGATTTTCTGGCCGAGCTCCTTGAGCTTAGCCATCTCTTCCTTCGCTTTTTCCAACTGCGCGATTTGCTGGCCGAGCTGCTGGTCGGCTTTGTTGAGGGCATCGATGGCGGCCTGCTGGGCTTCGGGGGAATTCTTCGCCTCGGCGAGTTTGTCCTCAGACTTCTTCATCTGCTTGGCAGCTTCAGCGATGGACTCCGCGGCTTCGGGAGCCGTCTCAGCCGCCTGCTTTTGGGCTTCCTGCGTTTGGGCTTTAGTGTCGGCCTGTTTGGGAGCCTGCTCTTTCAGAGCGGAATCTTTGGTCTCGGGCTTGTCGTTTTTCTCGGCCTTGGCGGCGTCTTCCTTAATCTTCTTCTCGGCCTCGATCAAATCACGGACTTGCTTCTGCAGTTCTTTGGCGGCGGCAATCTTGTCCTTCGGCTTGTCGGTTTGAAGCTTCGCGAGTTGCTCCTGCAACGCCTGCTTGGCCTCTTCCATCTTCACGAGCGCCTGCTGCTGCTTCTCCGGCGCGACGGTGGTCTTCTGTTGCGTGGGCTTGGTCTTGTCGGCGATGACGGCGCGAGCCTCCTGCTGTTTCTCAGTCGCGGTCTTGAGATCTTCGGAAGCCTTCGGAGCAACGGTCTGAAGGTCTTCACGGATGGAGTCGGTGCGATCCACGAGATCACCCTGCTTCTTCTCAGCCTCAACAGTGTCCGTGGTCTTCTCGATGTTCTTGGTCTGCTCCATCACCTGCTTCTGATCAACGATGGCCTTCTCCAAATCACGGAGCGCTTGGCGGATGATCTCACCCTTGTCGCGAGCGGCGGCGAGGAGCTTGGAGAGATCGAGCATCAAGTCGCGGGCCTTCTTCTCGTTGCCAGCGGCGGAGAGGAGGTTCTGCTGCTTGAGATCGCCGGTGGCGGAATCCATCGTCGGCAGGAAACGGCCGTCGTTGGATTTCTGCAACGCGAGACGCGGACGGACTTCGATGTTCGGGTCCACTTCCTTGGAAAGCTTCTCGAGCTTCGCCATGAGAATCTTCGCCTCGTCGCCGAGCGCGCCCTGCTCGGATTCCTGAAGCTGCATCGAAATTTTGAAGGACTCCGTGAAGCGACCGGAACCAACGCGACCGGTGGATTCGAGACCGACGCCTTCTTTGAGGTTGGCGTTTTGGCGAACAGCCAGAGCGGCGAAACGAAGCGAGAGCTGGTGCAGCGCCTGTTGACGCTGATACTCGAGCAGGAGCTGGCGGAGCTGGACGACAATGCCCTTCTGGCCGGTGAAAGCGTCCACGATGCGGCGGTTCACAGCGCCGTCGTCTTTGTCGTTGCGCGCGTCACGGAGCAACTCGACCACGCGCTGAATCTCTTTCTCGGAAAGTTTGCCGAGCACGCCGCGGATGGCTTTGAGAATCTCGACGTCGTCGCCGGTGAGCCCGTTGCGCTCGTATTCCTCGATGACGCTGGAGAGCAGCTTGCCGACGCGGTCGGTCGTAGTGCGGATCTGCTCCTGCTTGACCTGCTGCTGAAGCAGGCGATCGGTGGGAGTTTCGAGCGGCACAGCGAACACCAGCGGGGCGAATGCGACGAGTATTCCGAGTATCAGTTTCTTCATAGCCTGACCTTTTTTGGTTCGGTTGCGTTCTGACAACTGCTTTCAAAACCGGATTACGGGCGAAAGTAACAAAAACCTCCTTCACACGCAATGAATTAGACGGCCGTTCGACGACCACCCTCTACTTTTGTTCAGCCTTTTCTCGGATCAAGGTTCCGAGGCGCTGGTTCAGCTTTTCCTGATCGTTCGCCACGTCGCTGATGCTGCCCAAGAAATCACCCGCACGGTTGAGCAAATCAGCGCGTTTCTCGGCGTCGCTCACCACTTTGGCCGCGAAGCGCGCGCTGAACCCCACTCCCGGTCCGGTCACGTCGTTGTTATCCTCAACCTCAATCCAATACTCCATCATGCTGCCCTCGGGCACGAGCGGCGTGAGTTTGCCCACGTTCCACTCGTAACGATGCCGCAGCGCGCGTTCGGGACGGCCGATGTCGAGCGGGATCGAGCGCGTCGCGCCGCCATCCACCGAGAAGGCGAGACGGACCTTTGCGATGGCGAAATCATCCAACGCCTCGAATGCGAGCAGCAGGCGTGCGCGCTGGGTAATCAACTCTTCCTTGCGGTCGGGATAGGTGATGCGCACGGTCGGCGCTTTGTCCGGCAGCACGTCCACGCGATAGACCGCCTCGTCCTTCGAGGCAATGGCGTGCTTGTCCACGAGATGAATGCTGAATCCGCTGAACTCCTCCTTCGGGACAGGAATCTCCGCGGTCAGAGCACCCGTCTTGACGTCGATTTTCATCGCCAGCGTGTTCGTCGTGGTCGTGCCGAAGAGCCGCACCTCGGCCTGCGTCACTTCCTTGCTCGGCGTCACTTTCAATTTCAGCACGCTGCCGGCGAGCAACGTCAGATCGCCCATCGAACGCTTCACCGAGCCGAGTTCCGTGTATTTCGGGAAATCCTGCACCGCCTCGATGCCGGCGATGCCCGGCCGCGGAACCACCTCGACTTTGGCCGACTTACTTTGGCCGTCGTTCAGCTTCACGGTAAACGTGAACGACTCCTGCACCCCGTCGAGCGTGCGAATAAAACGCATCTTGTTCGTGCGCGTCATCGGATATTCCGCGCTGCGGCCCGAGGCGTATTTCACCACGAGCTTGCCGGTGTCCGGCACCACGCCACGCGCATCAGCTTCAATCGTCACGGCTTCGCCCGCGGGCACGATGCGGTCGCCGCCGACCAACGCCACACCGGTTTTGCGCGGCACCGCCGTGTCTTGTGAAAGAAAAGCGCGCTTGAGCAAATCGTTCGCGTCGTCGCCGAGTGAGCGATAACCGTAAACGCCGCCGCCGAGTAAAATGAGCGCCGCGAGAGCGAGCTTCACGAAACGGACGGCATTAATCACGTCACCAAAAGGAATCGGCCGCGCCATCGTTTCGGTTTCGCGCACCAGTTCCGCCACCAGCACCGGTGATGCGCCGGCGGGAATCGCCTGCGGTTGCGTGAGCTGGAGCGCAGCAATCAGGCGCGAACGGAACTGCGGTAACGCGCGCTCGACCAGCAGCGCCACCGTATTGTCGTCCGGTCGGCGGATGATCGGCGTGATGACATCGCGGAAAAGAATGTAGCCGAGCACGCTCGCGTTCAGCGCGAGCAACGCCGCGCGCACGGCCAGCGGCAAATCGAGCAGCCAGTCGGCGAGCATCCCCCCCGCGAGGAGGCCCGTGACGAGAATCAGCGCGAGCGACACACCGCTGCCGGCGGTCACGGTCAAAATCTTCGCACGAACGCCGGCGAGTTTCTCGTGCAGCAGTGGGCTGGGCGCGACGGATTGGTTGGCGTTGCCGGTGCTCATTTCAGATACGAGACTTTGCGCAGAATCCACTCGGCGCTCACGACGAGAAGAATCAGCAGGAAATAAAGCGGCGAGGACCACAGCTCGACCTCGAGGCTGGAGCGGAGACGTTCGATCTTCTGGCCGACGAGCGCGGGCAGGCGGTGTAAATCTTCTTCGCGCAGGAACGCGCCGCCGGTGGATGCCGCGAGGTCGCGCAGAAGCGGCTCGTTCATCGCCGTCTCGCCAAGCTCGTACTTCGGCTCGGTCACGTTGAAATCGAGCTTCGTCTCGGGATCCTGCTCAACGTGGAATTTGTAGAAGCCTGCCGAGGGCGCGATGAATTCACCGCGATAAAGGCCCGGCTGCTCGGGCACCGGCTTGAGCTGCACTTCAGCCGTCTGCTCGGTGCCGCGCTGCACGTACACGCCTTTCATCACCGGTTCCTGCACCGGCTCGAAACCGACGGAGTAAAGACGCGCGTAAATACCGACGCGTTCGCCGGTGACAAAGTTCTGCCGATCGGCGGAAAGCTGTGTGCGCTTGCTCGCGCCCATCAACCGCTGAATCGCCATCCGCTGCGAGACCTGACCCCACAGCGCGGTGTAATATTGGTCGCCGACATTTTTGCGCCAGCGCCATGTGTTATCCGTGCCGATGTACAGCACCTGACCGAGCCCATACTGCTGCTGCGCGACCACAGGCATTTTTCCAAAGCGCGTCTCTTTCACCGGATCGGGATCGACCAGCAAAACCTCGGCGGCAGGCTTCGCTCGCGTGACTTTCGCCACCCAATACACCGGCGGCAGCTTGCGCCAAAGCGCGAGATTTTCATCGTCCTTGTCAGAGAGGCGGAGCATCGAGCTCTCCTTGCCGCGACCGGTCAACTCGAGGCGAATCGGCTTGTCGAAGATGCCGTCAACACCGGCCGACGCGCTGAGCGTGGAATCGAACTCAACCGGCAACAGACGCTCGAGGACGGTGTTGCGATACGCGTGCGGAGCGAAGCGCCGGCCCGCGACCATCACGAACGCGCCGCCGAAGCGCGAGACGAACTCGTTCAGATTCTCGAACTGCTGGTTGGTGAGACCCTTCGGATCCACGTCGCCGAAAAGAATCACGTCGTACTTGAACAAATCTTCCTTCCGCGCCGGAAACGCCTCGAGATAGGGCGAATCCTCGCCACGCGCGAGGGCCGGGTCGCCTTCCATCAACAGCGTCTTCAGCTCGATGCGGCGGTCGCGGATCAGCATCGCCTGCAAATAACGGAACTCCCAGCGCGGAGATTGCTCCACCAGCAACACTTTGATCTTCGCGTCGATGAGGCGGATGTGGTGCGTGCGGCTGTTATTGTCCTTCACCGTCTCGTCATCACGCGCCTCGATGCTGGCGGTGAGATCGAACTCGCCGACCTTGTCCGGCGTGAAACGGAGCGTGACGAGCTGCTCGCCGTCACCGGCGAAATTCACCGGCGCCTCCGCCACGAGCGTTTCACCGAGCTTCAATTGAACCTTCGCCGATTCGCCGGCGAGACCCTGCGAACGGACGCGCACTTTCACCTCCACCTCGTCCCGCGCGAAGCTGATCTCGGGCGCGAAAATGTTCGCCACAATAATATCGCGCGGCGCGGTGATGCCGATGCCGTAGATGAAAAGCGGCACGCCGGCTTCGCGAAGCTGCGCGGCGACATCGCGCGGATGACTGCCGAGATTGTTCGCGCCATCCGTGGCGAGCACCACGCCCGCGAGCGGCTGACCGCGTTTGCGCTGGAGCACCTCGCGCATCGCGTCGCCCAGCGCGGTACCGGGGCTTTGCGCATCGAGCTTGTCCACCCAGAGAAAATCTTGCGGCTTGGCTTTGAGACGCTTTTGCGGCGCGGCCTCGGGCTCGCCTTCCTTCACGGGCGCCTGGCCCGCCTTCTCGCGCGGCAACTCGGTGACGCGCTGGCCGAAGCTGAACGGCACGAGATCAAACTGCTCGTCGAGACGCGGAAGCAAATCAAGTTGCTCGTTGCGGAACGCGGCCTTGACGAGGTCGAGCCGCATGCTCTGGTCAAATTCCTTCGTGCGACCGGCGGGGAGAATTTGCGTGAGACCATTCGTCGCGTTGAGCGCACCGCGAACGAGCGCCGCGCGTTTGAGATCGTCCACGTTCACGCGCGGATCGCGGATCTGCATGCTCGAACTGCCGTCCACGAGAATCAGCAACGAGCGCCGAATGCTGCCCTCGACAGTGAATGCCAGTACCGGCCGCAGCAGCAGCACGAGCAGCAGGACGAGGAAAAGTCCGCGTAGCGTCATCAGCGCCGCTTTGCGCACGGGAGTGAGACTCTCGGGCACGAGGCGGTAGCTCCACCACGTGAGCGCAGCGAGGAACAACGCGGCCAGCACCAGCCAGCCGGGCGCGATGCCGCCGCCGTGGAAGGCGACCGACGCGCCGGCGATTTGCGTCGCCGTATCCACTTTCACACCGAGAAGTTTGAGGAAAAATTCCGTCATCGCGTAAACTTATTTGGCACGGCTGAACCACTGCGCCAGCCATGTCTCGATTGCCGCCAACGCCAATACCAGCAGCGCTATCGGCAGCCAGAATTCCGTGCCCACACGCTCTTTCTCGACCAGTTCGCGGAGGGAAACGCCCGGCGACCAGTCATACACGTGCGCGGAGGTCTTGAGCTTCTCTTTGTCTTCCACCGCTAACTCGGTGAGGTCGGACTCGCGCGAATCGGGCTGCGCCGCAAAACGAATCACCGCCGGCGGATCGTTCACCGTGGCTTCATACGCGCCTCCGGAATCGGTGGCGGCAAAGCGCAGCGTCGGCACGCCATTGATCAATTCCACGCGCCGCAGTTCACGCGTCGCAGCAGATTGTGACGGACCGGAAACCTGCGCGTCGCGGCCCACGAGATCGGAGCTGACCTGCCGCGTGAATTCCTGTCCCACGGGGACGTTGAGGCTTTCATCCTGCCGTTGCACGAGCGAGCCGAGCACACGCTGCACGAGCGCGAGGAAGGCCGGGCGCACGGGCAAATCGTTCCACGCCGTATCCGCCGTGCTGCTGAAAAGAAACACTCGGCCGAGGCCCCACGCGCGTTCCATCACCGCCGGCGCACCGCTCGCGTAGCGCAGCACCACACGCGCTGGGCCGGCATCGGCGACGACTTGCTTCTGATTCTCGGGAGCTGGCTCGAGCTTAAACGTGCGGAAGAAACGGGCCGAAGCGAGCGTGCCGGCGCCGGGATTATTCCAGAGCGCAGTGACAGGATGCTCGTAGTTGCGCGTCTGCAGCGTGGCGTATTTCTCTTCCTGCTCGGCGTTACCCTCGGGCGCACCGAGCGCGGCGGGCAACATCGCGTGACGCGCGAAAAGGATGTCGTTGTAAAAACCCGCGTTCACTTTCGCGCCGGGGAAAACCATCAGGCCGCCGCCGCGCTTGAGGTATTGCTCCAGCGATTTGACGGTGGTCTCGGAGAAATCGGCGACGTTGGCGAGAACGATGGCATCGAAATCATCCAGCCGCGTGGCGGCGAGCTCGATCGCGGTGACGGTCGTGGTCTTGATGAAATAACTTTCGCGATCGAGCGCCGGAACCGGCACGAGCGCGTGGCCGAGAATAAACGTCTCGCTGTCGCGCGGTTCGGTGCCCGGCTCGCCATCGACGAGCAACACGCGCGCCTCGCGGATCGCGCGGCAGACGACCGTACGTTTGTTGTCAGCGAGCAGCCGGTCATCCGGAATGCGAGCGGTGACGGGATGGAAACCTTCGGTGCGCAACTTGCCGAAAAGCGAAACACCCACCGTCTCGCCGGGGCGCAGGAGTGGCACAATAATCTCGTCACCGGACGGCTCGCTGCCGACGGCGAGCGTCACGCGGACGTTCTTGGCTTCTTCCTTGCCGAAGTTGGTCACCTGCACCTCGAAACGAATCGGGCGATTCACAGGCGTGAGACCGCCGGCCACCGAAAGCCCGCTGACGCCGAGGTTCCGATCTTCTTTCGAACCGACAAGAAGGATGTGGCTCTTAATTTCAGTCTTCGTCTGCTCGAGCGACTTCTGAATGTCGCCGAGCTGGCGCCAACCGGTGGCCTGACCATCGGTCACGAGATAGATTTCTTTGCGCAGCGCGGAGCGGCCTTTGAGGTTCTCGATCGCCTTCTGAATGGCGGGGGCGAGATCGCTCGCGCGGTCGGAGAGCTTCGCTTCGCGGATAGCTTTGCGAGCGAGGTTGAGATCGTAAGTCGGCTCTGGAATCAGTCCCTGCGCGATGTCCGAGGCGAGCAACACGGCGGTGGCGGAACCGGCAGGCAACGCATCGATGGCCTGCTCGGCAGCCTTGCGGGCTTTGTCGAAACGCGTCTCGACGCCGTCGCTCACGCCCATGCTGAAGGAGTTATCGAGCAGCAGCACGCCGGTGACTTTGGTCTGGCCGAAAATGTCGGTGGTGCTGGACTTCATCGCCGGCCGCGAGAGGGCGAGCGCGAGCAGGATTAAAATAAGGCAGCGGAGAGCGAGCAGGATGAGATCCTCGATCTTCATCCGGCGCTGGTTCTGATCCACGCTGGCTTTGATGAAGCGCATCGCGCCCCAGACCACGCGCTGGAATTTCCGCCGGTTCAGCAGGTGAACAATGATTGGCACCGCCACCGCCGCAGCGCCCACGAGCAATAATGGATTAAGAAAGCCCATGGCTCAGCGAGTGGTGGTTTTCAACCGGAATGCGAGATAGCCGCTGAGCATTTCGTGCAGCGGTTGGGCGGTGTTCACCGTCACGTAGTGCACATGGTTCTTCTCGCAACCCTCGCGCAGACGGGTGCGGAACGCATCGAACTCGCGCAGGTAACTCTTCCGGATTTCCTGCGGACGGGTGAGAATCTTCGGAATGTTTTCCATGCCTTCGAACTCGACGAGGCCCTTGAACGGAAACTCGAATTCGTCCGGATCGAGCGTGTGAAACAGAACCACTTCGTGTCCGGCGAAACGTAAATGCTGGATGCCTTCGAGCACCTTCTCCTCATCGTCGAACAAATCGCTGATGACGATGATGATGCCTTTGCGGCGCACCACGCGGGCTATGTCGTGCAGCACGCCGGCGATGTTCGTTTGCCCCGTCGGTTGGAAGGCGGCGAGACGCTGCATCACGGTGTGAATCGTAGCGCGGTTGTTACTGCGCGGCGCGTAATCACGCATCGTCTGGTCGAAGATGCCGACGGCCGCGGCGTCGCGCTGGTGCAGGATGAGATAGGAAAGACAGGCCGCGAGCGCTTTGCCGTATTGAAACTTCGTCAACCGACCGGAGCCGTATTGCATCGACTCGGAACCGTCGAGCAGGATGTTGGAGACGTAGTTGGTCTCCTGCTCGTATTGCTTGATGAAGTAGCGGTCGGTGCGCGCCTGCACCTTCCAGTCAATGTGCCGAGTGTCGTCGCCGGGGGCGTATTCGCGATGCTGGGCGAACTCGATGGCGAAGCCGCGATAAGGCGATTTGTGCTCGCCCGCCATGTAGCCCTCGACCACGTAACGGGCCTGCAAGCCAAGCGCCTCCGCCCGCTGAACTGACAGCGGGTCGAGCAACGAATCAATGGTCTCTTTGTCCATCCGTTTTCAAGTGTCCTACCCGACCGCAGCAATCACGCGCGGTTGGGATGGATGGAAACTTAGGCGAGATTATCGTGCTTCGGCACCAACTCGAGAATCTTCTTCACGATGTCATCCGCGGTGACGCCCTCGCTCTGTGCCGCGAAATTCGGGATGATACGATGGCGCAACACCGGCGGGGCCACGGCGGCGACGTCGTCGCAGCTCACATAGACCTGGCCGTTCATCATCGCGCGCGCCTTGGCGGCGAGGATGAGGTTGATGCCCGCGCGCGGACCAGCACCCCACGTGAGCCACTTCTTGCAGAAATCGGCCGCCTCGGGGGTCTTGATGCGTGTGACACGCACAATTTTCTCGGCGTAAGCGAAGACCTGCGGAGCCACGGGCATCCGGCGCACCGTCTCCTGCAGCGCGAGGATGTCCTCTTCGCTGAGCACAGCCTCAGGCTTGGCACCACCGATACCGGTGGCCATCTGCATAATCTGCAGTTCCTCTTCCGTGCTCGGGTAATCCACCGTGATCATAAACATGAAACGGTCGAGCTGCGCTTCGGGCAACGGATACGTGCCTTCCTGCTCAATCGGGTTCTGCGTGGCGAGCACGAAGAACGGGCTCGGCAGGGGGTAATCTACGCCGCCCACCGTCACCTTGCGCTCCTGCATCGCCTCGAGCATCGCGGCCTGCGTCTTCGGCGGAGTACGGTTGATTTCGTCCGCCAGAACCATGTTCGCGAAGATCGGCCCCTTCAGAAACTTCAACTCGCGGCCGCCAGTGGTCTGGTTCTGGTAAAGAACCTCCGTGCCGGTGATGTCGCTCGGCATGAGGTCGGGCGTGAACTGGATGCGCTTGAAAGCGAGGTGGAGCGTCTGCGCCAGCGACGAGACGAGCAGCGTCTTCGCCAGACCGGGCACGCCGACCAGCAACGCGTGGCTGCGGGTGAAGATGGCGATGAGCACCTGCTCGATCACATCGTCCTGACCGACAATCGCCTTGCTTAGTTCAGCTTTGATTGCCGCGCGTGCGGCTTTCAGCTTCGCGAGGGCCTGCAAATCCTTGTCCGCCAACTGCGGTTTGGTGTTCTTCTCAACAGTCGTTGTGCTCATCGTTTTTATTTTTCTAAATTCAAATCCACCACCGCTCTGGGTTCAAAACGTTCCCTAGAACGGCGAGATGGACGGCAGACAATTTCAAATTATTCGTTCAATGGAAAGAAATTTTATCGGCCCACTGAATTAACTAACGCAGCGGACCCCAACCGTTTCGGCTGGCTAACTTCCGTCACCTCGCCCAGCGGCAACCGCCACACACCGGCGAGCGGCAGCGTCGCCACAAGCTCATCCGCCTCCACAGCGATGGTCGCCGCGGTGAGCGTCCCCTGCCCGCGTGTCCGCACTTCAAATAGCGACGGCGCCGGCGTCGCGCTGCGGAAAACGAGCACGGCGACTTCATCCGCGAGAATGTAACTGCGCAGGCCGAATAGCACCGAGCTGACTTTCATCTTGCCGCGCTCAACCTCCTTGAAATCGCCATCAATGAAATCGCCTCTGCGCAACAACAGCCCCGGCCGCGCAAGCTGCGCGAGCGCGAGCTGCGGCATGTGGCGGAAATGGACTTGGGCAAGATCCGCTTGGCGCACCGTCAGTTGACGCCCTCCATCACTGAACGCCGCGCCGGAATCGTTCAGCACCAGCGACGCCACGGAAATACTCGTGCCGTCCCTCAAAAACACACGCGGCCGCACGAGGGCGATTTCGCCGGGGCTTTGCGTCACTCCGCCGAGGCTGGTGTGGCTGAACTGCGCCTTGATGGATTGCGCGTAGTAGCTGTCCGCAGCAATCCCGACCTCGATTATCTCGGGCATCTTGGCGCGGACACGCTCGGTCGCCCGGCGAATCGACTGCCACTGCTTTCCATCCTGCGAATGGTAGCCGTTGAAGTAATCCCCTTCGCGCGCAAGTTTCAGCCAGCACGGAAAATTCAGCTTCTCACCAGCACGCGTGGAGCCGCCGCCAATTATGCTGGTTCCGCCACCAGCCGCGATGCTCGTCGTGGAACTGCGCATGGAAGTTCGGCCATCCACATCGACACGGATCGCCACCTTGTAATCACGTGTGCCGACAACGCTGTGCATCAGCAACCCCGCCCCCACCTTCGTTTCCTTCTTCCGATTGTCGCTTCCCACCGCGTCCACGCGCACGACAATCTCGCCATCGCCCTTCATTGGTTGGCGAATGAAATGCGATCCGCGCGTGCGCAACTGCAATTCTCCCGCGGGAATCTCGATGGTGAACACACCGTTGGTGAACGCCGATTTGCCTTTGATGGCGGCCGCCTGGAAGTCGCGCGCATTCCACGGTTCTGGAAATTCACCCGGTTTCGCCACCCCATTCGTCGCGGGCAACGCGGTCGCGGCGACATCCAGGCGCAGCAGATTGGCGAAGGCGATAAACGTCGGTGCGCCATCGGCGGCGGACACCACCACGCCGCCCTTCTCGAAACGCGCCGCGCCCGCCAAACGCCGGCCGTCCACCGTCTCAACCGTGGCGGCAGAAGCGACCACGGCGACAGAAACCGCGGCCAGCATCAAAATGAACCGGTGTTTAATCATCAGGAATCGCCGTGAAGCCTGCCACAAGCCGCAAGCGAGAAGCAACACAACGAATGACGCGGAGGGGAAACCCGAGTTTACATTGCAAGCCAGCCAAAGAATAGCTCTCGCACAGTCGCGTTTCTCTGATAGGCTCACCAAGTCGTTTCGACACAGCATGACACCCAAACTGTTCTCCGAACTCGGGCTTTCACCCGAGATAATCAAGGCCATCGATAAGCTCGGTTTCGAGCAGGCGGCGCCCATCCAAGCCGCAGCCATCCCCGTTTTGATGGCCGGCAAAGACGTCGTCGGCCAGTCGCAGACCGGCTCCGGCAAGACGGCCGCGTTCGCGATTCCGGCCATCGAGAAGACCGATCCGCGCGAACGCGCCGTGCAGGTGCTCATCCTCTGCCCCACGCGCGAACTCGCCGTGCAGGTCGCCGAGGAGGTCCACAAACTCGCCTTCTTCAAGCGCGGCATTATCGCCCTGCCCATCTACGGCGGCCAATCCTACGACCGCCAGCTCATCGGCCTCCGGCAAGGCGCGCAGATCGTCATCGGCACGCCCGGCCGCGTGATGGACCACATGCGCCGCGGCACGCTCCGCCTCGACAAGCTCAAGATGGTCATCCTCGACGAGGCCGACGTGATGTTGAACATGGGTTTCCGCGAGGACATCGAGTTCATCCTCCAGACCACGCCGGCCACGCGCCAGACGGTTTTCTTTTCCGCCACGATGCCGCGCCCGATTCGCGAGCTGATCGAAAAGCACGCGAAAACCCCCGAGAACGTCCGCATCGAGCAAGAGGGGATGACTGTATCGACCGTCGAGCAAATCTACTTCGAGGTGGATCGCCGCTGGAAAGTGGACGCGCTCACGCGGCTCATTGACGTCCACGATTTGAAGCTCGGCATCATCTTCTGCAACACCAAGCGCATGGTGGATGAACTCGTCGAGCACCTGAACACGCAGGGCTATTCCGCCGAGGGTTTGCACGGCGATCTCAGCCAAGCGCAGCGCGATCGCGTGATGAACAAGTTTCGCAAGTCCGGCCTCGAATTCCTCGTCGCCACCGATGTCGCCGCCCGCGGCATCGACGTGGACGACATCCAAGCCGTCTTCAACTACGACCTCCCGTACGATCCGGAAGATTACGTCCACCGCATCGGGCGCACCGGCCGCGCCGGCCGCAGCGGCATGGCGTTCTCGTTCGCCGCCGGCCGCGAGCTGTTTCAAATCCGCACCATCGAACGTTTCACGAACAGCCACATCCAACGCGGGCGCATCCCGTCGATCGAGGAAGTGGACGAGGCCCGCGCCAACGTGCTCCTCGATAAAGTTCGCGCCACGCTGCAAGCCAGCGAATTTGAACGGCAGGATAACGCCGTCGGCCGGTTGCTCGAAGAAGGCTTCGACAGCACCGACGTCATCTCCGCGCTCCTGCACTTGCTCGAAGGCGGCGAAGCCAACGCATCGCAACCCGCCGCGAAGACCGATGAACGCGAACGCCCGCAGCGTCCGGAGCGAACCGAACGCCCCGAGCGAACGGCTCCGCCTCGTGTCATCTCCCCTGCCCCCGCAGCTCCTAAACCGGTGCGCGCGGGAGCAAAACTCGTCACACCGCCGCCGACACACGCTGGACCAAAATCCTTCAAGACCGCGAAGCCCATCGTCCCCATCCCGTCCGTGCCTCTAATTAAATCGTCCATCACTCCCGTCACAAGCGAACCGCTTGCGGCCGCGAGCGCACCCGGCGCGAAATCGCCAAAGGCTCCGTTGCCCAAAAAATCTGCTCGCGCCGAACTCGACAGCCCCGGCGCGCGTCAACCGGTCCGCCGCGATTACGACGAACACGAAGATCAACCTCGCGAGCGTCCCCAGCACATCGAGGCTGGACGGGGGGATGTCGCTCCCAATCTCATCCCGAAGCGCCGCATCAGCCGTGGCACGCCCGCTGAGATGACCCGCCTTTGGATGAGCGTTGGTGAACAGCACGGCGTTGCCGCGAGCGACATCACCGGCTGTATCCTCGGCGAGACCGGCCTTCCGACGCAGACCGTCGGCACTGTGGACATCCGCGAGCGGCACACGTTCGTGGATGTGACGGCGGAATTCGCCAAGGCCATCATCTCCAAGCTCAACCGCACCTCCCTCCGTGGACAGCGGCTCAAGGTGAAAATCGCGTGAGCGATTCCGCGCCGGCCCTCATCACCGCCTCCGAGCTCGTCGTCGCCTTCAACGACCGCGTCGTGCTCGACAACGCCACGCTCGCGTTGCACGAAGGCTCCCGCGTCGGCCTCGTCGGCCGCAACGGCGCGGGCAAATCCACTTTCCTCAAAGTCCTCGCCGGACAGCGCACGCCGGACAGCGGGACCGTCGCTCCGCGCCGCGGCCTCGTCGTGAGTTATCTCTCGCAGGAGTTCACGTTGGATCCGAAAAAGAACGTCCTCGAAAACATCCGCGACGGCGCGCGCCACGTGCTCGATCTCATCGCGGAATTCGAGTCGCTGCCCGCTGCATCGAAGCGCCACGAGGTGCTGGAAGAACGCATCGCGCATCTCGACGGCTGGAACCTCGACAACCGCATCGAGACCGCAATGTCGCATCTGAACACGCCACCCGGCGATCGCGACATCAACACACTTTCTGGCGGTGAGAAACGCCGCGTCGCGATGTGTCGCACGCTTGTCTCGCAGCCCGATTTACTCATCCTCGACGAGCCGACGAACCATCTCGACCCCGAGTCCATCGAGTGGGTCGCGGAGTTTCTCGAGAACTTCGGCGGCGCATTTCTCGTCGTCACGCACGATCGCTGGTTCCTCGATCGCGTCACGAATCTCACCGCCGAATTGGCCGACGGCCGCTTCTTTACCTACGATGGCGGCTACACCGAATATCTCCTCGCGAAAGCCGATCGGCAGGCCTCCGAAGCCGTCGTCGAGCACAAGCGCCAGATGTTTTTGGAGAAGGAACTCGCGTGGGTCCGCAAAGGTCCGCGCGCTCAACGCACGAAGTCGAAGGATCGTTTCGATCGTTACTACGAAGTCGCCGATCAAAAAGGTCCAACCATCGAGGAGGATGTGGACCTCGTCATCCCGCCGCCGCCGCCGCTCGGCAACCGCGTCGTCGAGTTGAGCAACCTGGCCATCACGCTCGGCGGGCGCACGCTCTTCCGCAATTTCTCGCACACGTTCGAGAACGGCCAGCGCATCGGCGTCGCCGGACGCAACGGTGTCGGCAAAACCAGTTTGCTCAAAGCGATCATCGGCGAGCTTTCGCCCAGCGATGGCACGGTGAAAATCGGCCAGCTCACGAAGTTCAACTACGTGGACCAATCGCGCCTGCAACTGCGCGAGGAACGCACGGTGCTCGACGAGGTGAGCGACGGCACGGAGTTCGTCATCTGGGGCAACGGCAAGCTCTCGCTGCGCTCCTACTTGAAGCGCTTTCTCTTCACCGACGACCGCATCAATCTGCAGGTGAAACACCTCTCCGGTGGCGAGCGCAGCCGGCTTTTGCTCGCGCGGATTCTCAAGCAGGGCGGCAACTTTCTCATCCTCGACGAGCCGACGAACGACCTCGATTTGAACACGCTGCGCGTGCTCGAAGAGGCGCTCATCGCGTTCCCCGGCGTGGTGCTCGTGGTGAGCCACGACCGTTATTTTTTGAATCGCGTCTGCACCGGAATCCTCTCCTTCGAGAGCGACGAACGCATCGCCTACAGCGTCGGCAACTACGATTATTACGTGGAGAAGAAAGCCCGAGTCGCCGCGCCGACACGCGAAGCCGCGTCCGGTTGGCTTACCAATAGCGCCGTGGCCGCCCCTACCAAGTCGGCGGGCAAAGGCCGTAAACTCAGCTTCAAGGAGGCTCGCGAGCTTGATGGGATTGAGCCCGAGATTCTCAAGGTGGAACAGGAAATCGGCCGCATCGAAAACCTTTTCGCCGATCCGGAGTTCCACAAAACCCATTCCGCGCAGACCAACGGATTGCTCGCTGAACTCGCGGCACACAAGGCGAATCTGAACAAGCTCTTCGCGCGCTGGACGGAATTGGAAGCGATCAAAGCCGCGAGCTGACGGCGGCTCGACGTTCACGTTGTTCTTGATTTCAAAAGCCACGGCGGCCAGCTAGTCTGCGCGGATTATGGAATGGATTTCAGACCCGCAACTGTGGCTGAGCCTCTTCACGCTGACGGCGCTGGAGATTGTGCTGGGCATCGACAACGTCGTCTTCGTCTCCATTCTCGCTGATAAACTGCCCGCGGAACAACGACCGCGCGCGCGCAAGATCTGGCTGTTCCTCGCGCCAACGAATCGCATCCTGCTGCTCGTCGGCTTGGGTTGGCTGGTACAGCGATTGACGGAACCGCTCTTTCACTTTCCCGCGATTCTGGGGATGACTGCGCCGCACGGTTTTTCCGGCAAAGACCTCGTGATGCTCGGCGGCGGATTGTTCCTGCTCTACAAGAGTACGCACGAAATCCACGAGAAGTTGGAAGGTGAGGACGGCGCAGTGACCGCGCGGCTCGCGCCGAATTTCGCGGCGGTGATGACGCAGATTTTAGTGATCGACCTCGTCTTCTCGCTCGACTCTGTGGTGACCGCGATCGGAATGGTCAAGGACGGTCCCGGCAAAGTGCCCGTGATGGTCGCCGCCGTCCTCGTCGCGATGGTGTTCATGATGGTCTTCTCCAAGCAGATTGCCCGCACCATCCACGACCATCCGACGCTGAAGATGCTCGCGCTGAGTTTCCTGATTCTCGTCGGCTGTTTGCTCGTCGCGGAGGGCTTCCATCAGGTCATTCCGAAAGGCTACGTCTATTTCGCGATGGCCTTCTCCGTCGGGGTCGAGATGCTCAACATCCGTTTGCGCAACAAACGGGCAACCGCTGTGGAGTTGCACCAACCGTATCGGTAAAAGCTGACCAGCACCTTCGGACTGATTGGGATTGTTTCGCCGCTGCGCGAACTAAATCAACTCCGCAATCGGCTGGCCTTTTGCGAGCACCGGATTCGGGCGGCCGAGCGCATCGTGAACGATGGTATCGGTCGGAACGCCCATCTGATGATAGATAGTGGCGAGCACGTCGTTGAAGTGGACGGGGCGCTCCTTCGGCACGTCGCCCGCCTTCGCGCTTTCGCCGACGACCACGCCACGCTTCAAGCCGCCACCGGCGAGCATCACGCTGAAAACCTTCTCCCAATGATCGCGCCCCGCCTGCGCGTTGATCATCGGCGTGCGACCGAATTCGCCGAACATCGCGACGATCGTAGTGTCGAGCAGACCACGTTCCTCGAGATCATCCAGCAACGCGCTCACCGCCATATCCATCGGCGGGAGCAGGACGTTTTTCATCAGACCAAAATTGTCCACGTGGGTGTCCCAGTCCTGACCGTGATGCTGTGTGAGCGTGTAGTTGATGAGCGTGAAGGGCACGCCCGCCTCCGCGAGACGGCGCGCGAGCACGGTGTGTTGTCCCCACAGATGATGGCCGTAACGCTCGCGCACCCGCAGCGGTTCCTTGCTGAGGTCAAACGCGCCGCCCGCTGCGCCACCCGCAAGAATCTCAGCGGCGTGACGATGAAACTTGTCGAGCCCCTCGATGTCGGCGCGAGGCGCGGAGCCGTCGAGAGCGCGGAGCAACGTGAGCCGGTCGGCGAGACGTTTGTCGGAGAGGGCGCGATTCAGATCCGGCGGACCGGAGAAAGGTTCGTCCGCGCGCGTCGGCGGAAAACCGGAATCCATCGGCTCGAACGACGCTCCGAGCGGACCGGCGGTGGCGTAGTGGACGCGATAGCCAAGCTGGCCCGAGTGCGGGATGGTCACGTAAGGCGGCAGCAGCGGGACGCGCTTGCCGCAGACGCGTGCGATGACGGAGCCGATGGAGGGATGCCCCGTGTTGCGGTTCTTGGTTTCGACCGAGGCATCCGGCAGATCCCAGCCGGTGAGCGTCATGTGAATCGCCACCGGATGGCTCGGCGAATCGACGTAAGCACTGCGGATGAGGTTGAACTTGTGCGCGCGCTTCGCGAGCAACGGCAGATGCTCCGCGAAATGAACGCCGGGAATGCTCGTCGGGATGGAACCAAACGTGCCGCGATACGCGCTGGGCGCGTCGGGCTTCGGATCGAAACTCTCGTAGTGCGAAAGGCCGCCCTGCAGATAGATGATGATGGCCTGCTTGGCGGGCGCGTTGTTCTTGTTCGCCTGCTGCGCGCGGAGCAATTGGGGCCACATCATCGCGCCCGCGAGCGCACCGCCATTCTGCAACCAACGCCGACGCGTCAACTCGACGAACGGATTCGATGGGCGTGCGGTGGTCATGGACAAGCGGCAGTTAACGCTTTCTTCGATTCCATTGAAAACGAAATCTACGAGCGGCGAACTCGTTTTGGAAAGGCGACAACATCGGGCTTTCCGTTTCTGACTTCACAACGCTGCCTTCGTATTCAAACCAAGCTGAACACGCGGTCTCGCGAAGTTCAGCGCCGCCGCCGCAGTTGCCGTTGCTGGGCAGCTTCCTCGTAAACCCTCACAGGCACCGGCTTGAGATCCCAAATCAGACCAGACCAACTCATCGCTTTCAGCATGTAGTAGGTGATGTCGATTTCCCACCAATAGAAACCCTGACGGGCGGAGTGCATGTAGTGGTGATGATTGTTGTGCCACCCTTCGCCCAAAGTGACGAGTGCGAGGAGAAGGTTATTACGGCTTTTGTCGGAGGTCTCGAACCGGCGAAACCCGACGAGATGTGCGAACGAGTTGATGCTCGCCGTGCATTGAAAAAGAACCGTGGTGCTGATGAAGAATCCCCAGACGAGCATCTGCAGGCCGCTCGTCCCCGACGCCGGCCACCAGTAGGCGAGCGCCTCGCCGAATCCGTAAGTTAAGAGCGCCAACAACACGGGGATCAATGTGTCGAAACGGTTCAGAAACACGAGCTCGGGGTATTGCGCAAAATCTTTGACAGCCTTGTAATCGGTCGGGAAATTACGCTCGCTGGTGATCCAGCCGATGTGCGACCAAAGGAAACCGCGCTTGATCGGCGAGTGGGAGTCCGGCTCGTGGTCCGAATGTTGATGGTGGTTGCGATGATGAGCCGCCCACCAAAGCGGTCCGCGCTGGATGGCCGAGGCTCCCCAGAGCGCGAATATGAACTGCGCTGGGCGCGAGGTTTTGAAAGTCCGGTGCGAGAAGTATCGGTGATAAAAACCGGTGACGGCGAACATCCGGATGAAATAGAACACGGCGGCCGTGACGGCAGCGACCCAACTGACGCCCACCCAAATCACCCCCAAGCAGCCAAGATGGAGAAACGCAAAGGGAACGACTCGGACCCAATCAAGCCGGTCCGGCAGCGCACTCCGGTTCTGGATTCCAGCATCGCTGTCAAACCACTGAATTATTTTCGAGAACATCGCTCAAATTTCAACTGCACTTAACTAACTGTACCGAGCCTCTATTTATCGCAGACCAAAACTTTTAAAACCATCAAAAAATGGTGGAGGCGGCGGGAATTGAACCCGCGTCCCAAGTAGAACAACCAGCCGCGACTACACGCTTAGTCAGAGATGTATTGTCGGCTACCGGATAGCGCTCTAACTCGAGACCGGCTGCTTAGTCAGCATGAAATATCTCGGCGAACGACGCGCTGTCCCCGTCTTTCGCCTTGCCTGCTAGTTCGTTCATCCACCGTAGCAGGTGTCCAGCGGTGAACGTCGTGGCCTTAGGCCGCGAGAGCGAACTCTTCGTTAGCTTTTGATTTTTGGTCCGATTTTTTACGAGGCCAACGAACCATCCTCGGCGTGCCGCCTCTGGCGGGTCTTCAAGGTCGAAACCAGTACGCCCCCACAAGCAACTGACCGAATATCCCCGAGACGGGCCCACGGGTCAATCTCCGACTCCGCCATTCTGCAGGGAAACCTTCTTGAAACTTTCCACCCACTCGCGGCGTCTCGCCTCTTGAAATGAAATGGCAATGGATTCGCATTCTGAGACACTCGTCCGACCCAGTTAAGCCTTTACAAAATTTAGTTAATCTATAGATTTCACTTACTTATGAACTCGCAGCACCTTGGAGTTGCGTCCGGTTTTCTGGTTATGGCCCTCGCTCACACGATGGTCTTTGCCCAACTCATCGCCCCACCACTCGGCAACCTACCCGGC
>Ga0049085_10000287_pt1 | contig 20740 bp, 17 predicted proteins | sample GreLakmeSU08MSRF_FD_66721 | JGI IMG/M metagenome (GOLD analysis project Ga0049085, IMG submission 66721) | Freshwater lentic microbial communities from great Laurentian Lakes, MI, USA - Great Lakes metaG SU08MSRF | ecosystem: Environmental > Aquatic > Freshwater > Lake | place: Great Lakes... | reverse complement strand
ACATATAAATTTATATGGCATCAATTTCCGTGAAAACCCGCAACATTAAAGCCGCCGCCACCAGCATTAAGATGAGCTCCAGTTATTAACGATGCTTGTTTGGACAATAACCAGACAACGGAGTTAGCAATTTCATCGGCAGTACCTACTCTTCCCATAGGAATAGAAGCCTCGACCTTAGCCAATAGCTCTGGGTTGCCAACTATTTTTGCGGTCATATCAGTCGAAATGACGCCAGGCCTAACGACGTTCACACGAATGCCTTGGGACGCAACTTCGCGCGCGAAGCCTGTTGAAAACACGTCTACTGCGCCTTTAGATGCAGCATAAGCGCTCGCAAGAGGCCGCCCTCCAATAGTTGCTGCCATTGAAGAGATATTAACAATTGCACCACCCTGCCCGCCTTTTGCAGTAGACATTCTGAGAGTTGCCTCTCTGCAACACAGCATTAATCCAATGACATTAACAGCCATCAAACGAGTTAGTTCACTACCGTCAAACTCTGATACACGGCTGGTGTATCCCACTCCAGCTGCATTTACTAAGCCAGTAAGTGGGCCTAATGATTTAACGGCTTGATCAAATACAAGAGAAATATCCTCTTCGTTAGACATATCTCCCTGCAGAATTACTGCCCGGCGTCCAAGCGCAACTATTTCATCAGCTAAAGACTTAGCATGCGCACTCGCTTTTGTTATTCCTACAATAGAAATGTCATAACCTGATCGAGCAGCAAGCAAAGCTGTAGCACGACCGATGCCACGTGGTCCGCCTGTTATCAGGCAATGATTTGGAGTTAAATTCGACACCATGTTCAATCAGACTCAATCTTGAGTTCCTTGCACAATGCTCCCCAGCGCACAGACTCTGCCTTCATAAAAACACCGAACTGATCAGGTGTGGTGGGTGTTGGGTAGTAACCTAAACCAATCATCTTGTCTCGAATTTCTTTTTTATTCAAAGTTTCATTCAAGGCTCGATTCAGTTTTTGCACGACTGCGCTAGGCGTATTCAATGGCGCCACCATGCCTTGCCAACCCGTGACCACATAGTTTTTCAAACCCGCTTCCCTGAAGGTAGGGATTGTTTGAAACTCTGGTGCACGATCGGCCGCAGTTAAAGCCAAAACTTTGAGCTTGCCACTTTTAACGTGAGGCATTCCCGCACCCAATGCATCAATCATTCCAACGACTCTGCCTGCCATTAAATCGATTAAAGCGGGTCCACTCCCCTTGTAGGGAATATGCTGAATTTTGACTTGAGCTTCGGATTTCAGCATTTCAAATGCAAGGTGCGTAATTTGTCCATTGCCACCAGATGCATAGCTCAAAGCATTGGGCTGTGATTTCAATAAATTCAAGTACTCCACAGTTGAGTTGACGTTCAAAGTGGCTGGTACAAAAAGCGCCAATGGCGCATAACCTACTTGGCCAATGGGCGACAACTTATTAGGCAAGTCAACAATAGGTTGTTTGGAAATATGTTCCAAAACGGAAAATTGGCCTACATTCCCTAATCCAATTGTGTATCCGTCATTTGGCGCACGCATAATTTCGGCTGATGCAATTGCAGTACCAGCACCAGGCTTGTTGTCTACAACGATGTTTTGCCCTAGGTGGCTAGACATCCCTTCCGCCAAAATTCTAGCCAACTGATCGATGCCTCCGCCAGGAGGAAATCCGACAACCATTCGGATGGGTTTATTGGGGAAATCTTGTGCAACTGCAGGATAGCCAAAAATTGCACCACTTAAAAGTGTCAAATAAATTCCAAGTTTCTTAAAATGCATTTTTGTCTCCTTGATTAATCAACGGTGCTCGCGAAAAACGTTCTGCGTTCTGATTTGACTTTGCATGCGCCAAAGCAATAGTTTGTCCATCAACTCTTGGCGAACAGCGCCATGGGTTGTAGATGACCAAAGGTTGTTTGCTTCCTCTGGATCGTTTTCAAGATCAAAGAGTTGTCCAAAATCTTCATTTAAAAAATGGACTAACTTATAACGCTTGGTTCTGACCATCGTCATGAACTCAACATCAGTCAAAATATTGTCTCGGCCTTGCTCGCAAAAGACGGCTTCTCGTCCGGGCCAATCAGGGTTTTTAAACACAGGCTCGATAGACACTGCTTCCATGCCCTCTGGCAGATTGGCACGAGCTTGCGTCAGCAGCCATGGCACGATGTCCATCGCCTGAATCAGCGCGTCTGATTTGTGCGCTGCTGGCACTTTGCCTGGAGCCCACAAAATCATTGGGACTTTGGTCACCTGCTCATACATGGTCCACTTTTGACTGTGCCCGTGATCTCCTAAACAGTCGCCATGGTCTGAAGTAAAGACAATGATGCAATCATCCAAATAGCCCTTCTTTTCTAGAGATTCAAGGACCTTTCCAACAGCATCGTCAATCATGGTGACATTGGCTAAGTAATGGGCCCGTTGACGATGGCGATGTTCATCGCTTGGTTCAAGTTGATGCACAACCGAGTCGTGGTCTATTTCAACGTTGTGTTCGCGCAATACATGGAAGGGTTCTGGCTGTCCTGCCAAATCTGCTTCAGTCACCTTTGCAATGGGCAATTGCTTATCCATGTACCTGCTGAGGTATTCAGGAGTGGGATCGTAAGGAGGATGCGGTCCTGGAAATCCAATTTGCAAAAATAAAGGTTCCGCCTTTGGCGCCGTGTCAATCCACCAGCAAGTCCTGTCCGCTACAAAATTATCAGAATGTGCATCTGAGGGTAGCAGCCATTCAAACGCACCCATTCTTTCACGATAGTCCGGAAATTTTCGGTACTGCACTCTTTGCTGCTTGACCAAACCTCTGGCTGCGAGCGAGCGGTCCCAGTCATCAAAGAAAAAGCGACCCTCTAAAAATCGATCTTTATTTTCAACAACATATCTTTGGTGATATCCAGCCGGAGTGTCTAACGGCCATGTATGCATCTTGCCAACGTTGATGCATGTGTACCCAGCTTGTGACAGATTTTCTACCCATGTATGACGCCATGTATCTGCATTTTTTAAGATACCTGTAGTGTGCGCATAGTAGCCTGTAAAAAGACTTGACCTAGCAGGAACGCATGAGGCCCCAGCAACATGGCATTGTGTAAAGTGCGTACCCTCATTGATAAGCCTGTCAAGGTGGGGGGTCTCCATAAAGGGATAGCCCAAGCCTGCAATAGTGTCATAGCGTTGCTGATCTGTAATTATGAAAATGATGTGCGGTTGCTTAGAAGTCATCATTGATGTTTTTTCAGTTTGTGTTTTAAATAACTTAGTAATTCGAAATTTGGAAATTTCAACTTAGACCTTGTTCTTGAGCTATTCAAATTTAATTGCTGCTTCTCGAGAATCAAAAAAATGTAATGCACTGACATCTATGGCGAGCGTAAGCCTACCGTGGAATGAGGAATCGACATCAGGAGCAAGTACAACAAGTTCTCCCATGTTTGATCGAAGGTAGCAGTAAGCCCGGTCACCTAAGTGCTCCACAGCCTGAGTTTCACAGTCCTGCAGTTCCAATAGCACATGTCCTGGTATGTTGCTACCAGTTGGTACCGGCTTTGCCTGCTCAGGACGAAAGCCAATTGTTCGAGTATCAGACGACAATAACAAAGGTAACTTTAACTGGGTAGCGCCAAAATGCAAAACTGTACTCATTCCCATTGCTTCACAACGGTCTACTGTGAACAAATTAATACGAGGGGTTCCAATGAATCCAGCCACAAACAAATTGGCGGGTTTGCGGTACAACTCCAATGGCGCACCAATCTGTTCTATATGCCCCTTTCTAAGTACAACAATCTGGTCTGCTAAGGTCATTGCTTCAGTTTGATCGTGGGTCACATACACCGCTGTTGATTTCAATTGACGCTGCATTCGGGCAATTTCCAGTCTGAGTCGAACTCTTAGCTCTAAATCAAGATTGGAAAGGGGCTCGTCATAAAGAAAGACCTTTGGCTTGCGGATCATCGCACGCCCCATAGCAACGCGCTGCCGCTGCCCACCCGAAAGTTGCCGAGGATAACGCTCAAGCAAAGGCGTGAGTTCCAACATTTGGGCGGTCTCTTCCACTAAGCGATCCTGTTCTGCTTGACTGACTTTGGCCATGCGAAGTGGAAAGGCCAAGTTCTGTCGCACAGTTTTGTGCGGGTAAAGTGCGTAATTCTGAAATACCAATGCACATCCTCGCTCAGAAGGAGGAACATCGTTAACGACCCGATCTCCAAGAAGTACCTGCCCGCCGCTAGGAGTTTCAAGCCCAGCGATCATGCGCAACAAAGTGCTTTTACCGCATCCAGAAGGGCCCAGTAACACGGTGAATTTGCCATCGGGAATGTGGAGATCTAGATGGGGGATAACTTCAACATCTCCAAAGCTCTTCGTAATGGATTTGAGGTGAATATCGGTCATAAAACTTTGCGGTATGGAATGAATGTGCAGCCCAATGGCTTATGGCGCGCGGTTAGCTAACCCGCGTTGAATGTTAGATTCTGTGACGCCCAAAAGTATTTTCATAGCCTCTTTTGCTTGTTCCGGTTTGCGCGCCCAAATAGCGTCAAGTACGTCTCGATGCAATGGAAGGCTGTTACGTGGTGCGCCAGTTTGGCGGGTAGAAAGTTCAAACGACATGCGTAGCGCAGCCTCAATCCCATTGCCAAAAGCGACCAGAAAGGGGTTGCCTGTAGCAACCAAAATGGCTCGATGAAACTCAAGATCTGGCCCAGCATAGGCCACCCGATCAAGTCCTGCGGCATCCATGTTGTGATAAGCACGCTCGATGGAAGCAATGGCAGCATCTTCGGCTGTTGCTGCGGCGATCTCTGCGGCAGCTGGTTCGACAATTCTGCGAAGTTGCATGAGGTGCTGGGCAGCGGCCAACTTGTCCTGCCCGCTCCATACCCACCTCAAAACGTCTTCGTCCAGCATGTTCCATTGCAAGCGAGGTAGAACACGCGTTCCAGTTTTAGTTCTAGACACTAGCAACCCCTTGGCCTTGATTCGCATCAGAGCCTCACGAACGGACGTGCGCGCCACACCCAACTCTTGTGCCAATTCGGGTTCCGATGGCAATGGTTGTCCCTCATCCCATTCGCCCTCTACTACACGACGGGCAAGCATTTCTGTCACTGACTGGGTGGTTTTTCGCTCGAATATTGCAGAACTACTCATTAGGCCCTAACCTTACTTTCAAAGCGTAGATTTGATCTTGAAATGTTTTTATTAGTCATACAAATAGATTTGATTAATTGATAATATCTTCTTAATAGCCAGTTTAATTTGAGGGTTTCCACTTATTTGCAATTTTTATTTGTCAGTCAAAATTAAATTTCAAAATGATCTGATGACTAACTCAGGAGACTCAAAATGACCCCAAACTTAGCCCCCAAACCGCTTTCCCGTCGCACGCTATTAAAACAAGCTGCTGGCGTCACTGCAGGTGCAACCCTAGGCACGCCAGCAATTGCACAAAGTAAGCCATTTGCCGGTCTTAAGCTGCGGGGTGCTGCCTATCAACACGGTTTCTTCAACCATTTGAGAAAGTACATTCCAGAGTTCGAAGCCGCAACCGGTATGACGGTTGATCTGCAACTTTCTGCCTTTCCCGTATACAACCAACAAGCCGATTTGGAGCTGTCTAGTGGAGGAAGTTCTTGGGACTTCTGCAATGTCACTTTCATCTTGGCCGCTCGCTGGATATCAGCAGGGCTGCTGACCAATCTTGACGACTTTACTGGCGATCGCAAACTCACTCCCGCCAGCTGGAATCCCGACGACTTTGTCAAAGGCGCACAAGTTCCATACACCGACAAAGATGGCAAAACCTATGGCTATTCATGGGAAGGAGGCGCGATGTTGATGGGGATCAGTCGGATGGATCTCATGAAAAAACGTGGCTTGTCTGTACCCAAAACGTTTGACGACTTAATGAAGGTGGCCGATGGGATACATGGACAACAAGATGTCACAGGCTTTGTGAGTTCGAATCTCCACCACTGGTTCCTGCCGCCTTACATACATGGTTTCGGTGGTGATATTTTTGCAAGCCCACCCAGCGACATTAGGCCAACTTTGGACAGTGCATCAGCTGTGCAGGCGGTTGATTATTACAGCCGCCTACTTTCCAAATACAGCCCTCAGGGTGTTCTTGGTTACACCGAAGATCAGGCGCGAGCTGCATTGATTGGCGGACGCTCGAATATCTTTATTCATGCTAGTTCGTGGGTCACTTCGATGCTCACTTCGCCGGACAGTAAAGTCAAAGAAACCGCTCTCGTTACACGAATGCCTACTGGGCCAAAAGGCGACTTTCCTGCATCAAATAGCCAAGGTTTGGGCATTCCCAAAAATGCAAAAAACAAGGAAGCCGCGTGGGCATTTATTCAATGGGCGTTGAGTCCGGAACTCTCGGCACGAATTGTGAAAGACACGGGCCATGCCTCCATCTGCCGCCGCTCTATCATTGAGAGTGCTGAATACAAGCGTCTTAACACGATCAATGGTCAAGATATTGGCAAGCTCTACCTTGATGTTTTGCAACAACCTGCTGTAGGCCGCAATTACATGGCTTATCGCACGGTTAAGGAATTCCCGTTGATGGGCGATGTGGTTAACAAAGCAGTCGAACGTGTTGTTTCAGGGCAAATGCCAGCTGCTGAATCAATGCGCGTTGCTCAGGAAGCTGCGCTAAGCAGCTTGCGGCGCAGTGGAGCCAAGGTTTAAATCTGCTCCACCGTGGCCTCAGTTTCATACGAAAGCCAGCGTAGCCGTTTTGCGCGTCAGGCCATTGCCCCCAGCCTCCTCTTTCTGGTGCTAGTGGCTGGCCTTCCAACTTTGTTTCTCATCATCACCAGTTTAACTCCTGGAGCATTGGTCAATCCAGGCTCCCTAACAGACTTTTCTGATCCATTTCGAAACTACACCTTGTTGCAAAGCGACGAGCGATTTGTAGGCTCATTGTGGGTTCAAGCCAGGTTAAGTTTGTACACTGTGACGTTGCAGGTTTTAATTGGAACTTCAATGGCTTTACTGGTGCATGCCGGTCAAGGAAGATGGCAGTCTTTAAGGCATCTTTTTGTCATACCCATGGTGTTACCACCCATTGTCGTCGCCGTTATTTGGAAGCTAATTTACACCCCAGATATCAGTCCCATTTATCACGCAGCTAAAGCAATTGGTGTTGTGTTGCCTTCGCTAACGACTCATGTAGACTTTGCCCTTTGGGCCATCGTCATTGCAGACACATGGGAATGGGCACCTTTCACTTTTTTAATGGTTCTAGCTGCTCTTCAGACTTTGCCAACTGAGTATGTTGAAGCGGCACGCATGGATGGTGCTGACTCGCTCGGTGTTTTTTGGCACATTGTTCTTCCGTATATTGCCCCAGTTTTATTGGTCTGCACCTTATTTCGGGTGATAGATAGCATTAAAGCTTTTCCGTTAATCTTTCTTTTGACAGGTGGCGGACCAGGATCTGTGACAGAGGTCACGAATTATTACGCCTATCTAGTGGCATTCAATTTCGGTGAACTGGGATACTCCAGCGCGATCACTGTGGTGCTTTTATCTTTAACCGTATTGATCAGCTGGGGGGCAATGCGCGCAAGTCGCACGACCCAGTCAATAGAATGAAAAAACACATAATTTTCTGGGCAGTTCCTTTGCTGCTTATTTTGATGCTAACGCCTTTTTTATGGCTACTTCAGATGTCGTTCAAGCCGACCCCGCTGATTTTGGAGTTTCCACCGCAACTTTTTTTCACACCCACTCTTGAGCATTACGTGGGCTTGTGGAAGGATGGATTTCCAGAGTCTTTTGTGAATAGTTTAATTACCAGCACCGCCTCTACCGCTCTGGCACTTCTTTTGGGCATTCCCGCTGCATACGCATTGTCACGCTGGAGCGGGCGCGGAAAATTCGGTTTGGGCTTGGGCATTCTTCTGACGCGCATGGCGCCGCCCATTGCATTCACTATCCCGTTTTTTCTAGCCTACCGCTGGCTGGGCCTGCTTGATACTCGCACCGGGTTGATTCTTATCTACATGACATTCAATCTACCGTTAGTCATCTGGATGATGCAACCATTCTTTGATGCTGTTCCAGCCTCACTTGAGGAAGCAGCTCTAATGGATGGCGCTGGCTTTCCCACGGTATTTGCTGAAATCGTCATGCCTATGGCCTCAGCAGGCATCGCTGCAACAGCAATTTTATGTTTTTTATATGCTTGGAATGACTTTTTCTTTGCACTCATCCTCACACGCACTGATGCTCGCACTGCGCCTGTTGCAGTGGTGAACTTTATGAATTACGAAGGTTGGGAGTGGGGGAAAATTGCTGCTGGCGGTTCTTTGGTCATGGCGCCTGTTCTGGCTTTTTCACTTTTAGTTCGACGTTATTTGGTCAGCGGACTGACTGCTGGTGCCGTCAAGGGATAAACCAATGTTGACTGATCTTAGCGGCAAGACAAAATTAGTTCCGGTGCTTGCATCTCCAGTTGACCACGTGATTGCGCCGAGTGCTTATAACCCAGCGTTTGCAGAGCGAGGACTGAATTGGTTGATGGTGCCCATGGGTGTGGACCCTGTGGACCTTGCTGCAACGCTAAAACAATTGGCCAGGGTCACTAACTTGCAGGGTGTTAATTTGACCATTCCTCATAAAGCACAGGCATTCTCTCTTTGCCAATGGGTTACTGAAGAGGCTCGTGTATCTGGCATGGTCAATACACTTCGGTTAGAAGAAAAAGGAATTTGGTCAGGTACCAACACCGATGGCATCGGGTTCTTGAATGCGTTGCGTGCCCAAGAAATGCTAGACGTTACTCGACCAGTCTTCGTTGCAGGTGCCGGAGGTGCTGGAACAGCGATTGCTTTTGCGCTTGCTAAAGTAGGGTTCACAACGATTGATGTCGTTGATATTGACAAGCAACGCGTCAGTGTCCTGCTGCATTCCTTGCAACGTATGTTTCCTAACATCACACTGGGTAATAGTTCAGAAGCATTAACCAGGGCCGGGTTAGCAGTGAATGCGACACCCATGGGGCTTCACAAAGGTGACCCCTCACCATTCGACGCTGACTCCCTTCAAGACGATGCGGTATTTTTCGACATCATTGCAGCCCGAGACACTGAACTCATGTTTGCTGCGAAAGAACGCAAACTGCGGGTACTGGGTGGTCGCGCCATGATTGACCATCAGTTGGCACATCAAATTGAGTTCTGGCGCGGCGATCACTTTGCCTTGGAGCCTCAGGAATGAAGCTGATTTATATTTTTTTAACCTCACTTTTTATTGAGTATCAAGATGACTAAACAGAAAAAGATTTTTAATTGTTTTACCAAAATAATCGCAGCGCTCTTTCTCGTTCAAGCTCAAGCGATCATGGCCTGGCCTACTAGGCCAGTGCAGATGCTGGTTGGGTATCCGGCTGGTGGTTCGGCTGATGTGTTGGCACGAGCCTTTGGCGAAGCCCTCTCTTCACGTCTAGGACAGAGCGTGGTTGTAGTCAACCGCGACGGAGCGAGTGGAACAATCGGAATGGCGGCGGGCGCCAAGGCCGAAGACGGAAACACCATCGTTTTTGGGCCTGCAGGTCCGCTGGTTCTGCAGCCCCACATTAAGGCCAATCTTCCGTACAAGTTTAACGATATGGTTGGCATCTGCCAGACCTTTGTTAACAACTATGCATTGGTTACTTCTCCTAACAGTAAATACCGGAACCTGCGAGATGTACTTAACGACCCCGATGCAAAGGGAGATGGCGTAATGTATGGTTCTGGTGGCACGGGGACCATGCCGCACATCGGTGCGGTGATGTTCTCGTTGCAAAGCGGCGCTGCCATGCGAGCAGTGCAGTATCGAGGTGATCCACCAATCGTATTGGCTCTAAAGTCAGGCGATCTGCAGCTGGCCTCATTGTCAGTGGGTGCAGCACAGACTCAAGGTTTTCGAATCCTTGGCGTTTTTACCCCTAGCCGCTTGCCAGAGGCGCCCGATGCACCGACCATGACTGAACAAGGCATTCCCGTAGTGGCTAGAGTGTTTGGTGGACTGTATGTACCTAAGAGCATGCCAGCCCAAGCGATCAAGGTGCTCAAAGATGCCTGCGAAGATGCAGTTAAAAGCGAGCGCTATGTCAGTGCATCCAAGGCCTCACAGCAAGAGATTTTGTATCGAGACAGTGATTCGTTCAGCAAAGCTTTAGCAACGGATTTTGATTCTCTGGGTCAGACCCTGCGCAAGGCCAATCTCAAGCTTGATTAATTCAGATGGTACAAAAAAATTCCTTTGGCGGTCGTATTGGCCGTACATGGCGCGAGTCCGAACCTTGGTATCCATCGCCGCCAGCCCAACCAGGCAATGCACAAAATATCTTGTTCATTGTGCTCGATGATGTCGGCTATTCCGATCTAGGTTGCTATGGTTCCGAAATCCAGACGCCTCGAATCGACGCCTTAGCCGATGCCGGCTTGCGCTACAGCAATTTCCACGTCACCGCCATGTGTTCGCCCACACGAGCCGCTTTGCTCACAGGGCGTAACGCGCATGCGGTTGGCATGGGTGCTATCGCTGAATGGTCAACAGGTTTCCCTGGTTACCAGGGTCGAATCACACCGCAGGCAGCCACCATCGCCCAAATGTTATTGCCTCATGACTACGGTACTTATGCGGTTGGCAAGTGGCATCTTGCCAATATGGGAGACTACCCCACTGGCGGTTCACGCGAGTATTGGCCACTCGGCAAGGGTTTCAACCGTTGGTATGGATTCCTAGGTGGCTTCATCGACCATTGGAATCCAGATCTGCACGAGGACAACCACCCTGTTCAGCGCGAATCAAGCAAAGGCTACCACCTTACAGAAGACTTGGTCGATCACGCCATTGGATACGTGCGTGACCACGTCACCTCTGCGCCCGGTAGGCCCTGGCTCACCTACTTGGCGCTTGGCGCTGGACACTGGCCGCTTCACGTCCCAAAGGAATGGATAGACAAATATCGCGGCTGTTTTGACGAAGGCTGGGACTCCGTGCGCGAGCAGCGACTGCTACGCCAAAAATCGATAGGGCTTTTACCTGCAGATACACCACTGGCGCCGCCCAACCCCAATGTGAGAGCCTGGTCTTCGCTGGCGCCGCAGGAACAAACTTTGTGTGCCAAATTGCAGGAGACATATGCAGGCTTTTTGTCACACGCCGACAATCAGATTGGCAGGTTAATCGACTATCTAGCGTCCACCAACCAGTTAGATAATACAGCCATTGTGCTGATTTCGGACAACGGTGCATCAGGGGAAGGCGGTCCAACTGGGGCTGTCAACATCCGTCGACACATGAGCATGGAAAAAGAAACTGTCGAATATGGCCTAGAGCATATTGACAAGATTGGCAGCGAGTTCTCTTTTCCGCATTATCCAATGGGCTGGGCGCAGGCCTCCAATACACCGCTGAAATGGTTCAAGCGAAACACTCACGGCGGCGGTATCCGTGCTCCACTGGTGGTGCACTGGCCAGCGAAGATACTTGATCGAGGTGGCATCCGTCACCAGTACCATCACGTCAGCGATCTGGTGCCCACACTACTCGATACCTTAAATGTGCGTCCACCTGAAGTACACCAAGGCCATGAACAGTTACCGCTTCATGGCATCAGCATGGCTTACTCTTTCGACCAAGCCAATGAACCGACACGCAAACAGACCCAACACTTCGAGATGGCAGGCGACCGAGCGATCTGGCACCAAGGCTGGAAAGCTGTAACACGACACAACAAGGGTGACGACTTCGACAATGACCGATGGGAGCTTTACCACCTAGATCAGGACTTTGCTGAATTGCATGATTTGTCTGAGAGGCACCCAGAAAAGTTGAAAAATCTTGTAGATCTGTGGTGGGAAGAAGCTCACCGATATGGCGTGCTACCTCTGGACGACCGCGATGTCGAGCGATCCTTGGAATGGTCGCGACAACAGGTGCCAAGGCGCTTTGAGTTGCAGCCTGGCATGGCCCGCCTAGATCGGCAACTGGTTCCACCCATCAACGATCGCAGCTGGCGTATAAGTGCACAGCTGCGAGAAGTAAAGCCTGATGCAAGCGGAATTGTGGTGGCTTGTGGTAGTCGATTTGGTGGATACCAACTTCATTGCCAGAACAACAAGGCCATTTTCACCTACGCTGTGCATGAGAGCCTCATGCATCGCCTTGAAATTGCTCTGCCATTGGGCGATGCACTATTAGAGGTGGCATTCGTGCGCACCGGTGAACGATCTGGCCAATTTGATTTATGGGCCAATGGCTCGCATGCAGGGTCGGCACAGGTTAAACGCACTTGGTTAATTTTTGGCATGACAGGTGGCTTGACCTGCGGCCATGGCAACATCCCTGTGACCGATGAATGCTTGCCGCCAAATACGGTGAAAGGATTGCACCTGGAGAAAGTAGTTATCGAAGTGGATGCCGATTCACAGGCCGAAACTAATTCTTATGGCGCAATACTTCAAGAGCAATGAAGAAATACGATTGCTAAGTTACAAATTCACCCAATGTTCCAGCCTGCTCTGCCGTTCTCAATAAGGCCTAACTATTGAACTCTTGACAGCCTGTGGGTGTCAAGATCAAGTGAGCGTGCAGAATCTGTAATCAGCAAGCCCGTGTTGAAGTGCAATAAAAATCAATTTCTTAAGTACTAATTAATTTCAAAAATTTGTACTTTTGTAAGTTCAAGCGTAAAGACTCTTTACGCTTGTGCGTTTTAAACTTTTATCTAAGCCATCAACATTTGTTTTGTTGCGTCAAAGTGTACGGAGTTTTTGTATTTGAACATTAAGTCATGCGAGCTATGCTCAAACCATTAAATCGATCAATAATTATCAATCGTTTCTCGGGAGAGATTTTGGATTTAATTTATTTCTTCTACTCCTCATAAAATTTCATGGCAAAAGTAAAAAATATTCTGTTTGTGATGGCAGATCAACTCAGGCGCGATTACTTGAGTTGCTATGGTCATACTTTTTTAAAAACACCAACTATAGATGCTTTGGCAAAACGTGGGGTTCGATTTACGCAAGCCGTAAGTAGCTCACCCGTATGTGGGCCCGCTCGCATGTCTTTGTATACGGGTCGTACTGCCTTTAGTCATGGCGCATCTTGGAATTTTGTTCCGCTTCAAATTGGTGAATTTACTTTAGGTGACTATTTAAGACCGCATGGAATTCGTGTGGCTTTAGCAGGTAAAACGCATATGCGTGCAGATATTGAGGGTATGCAGCAACTTGGTATTTCTGCTGGTAGTGACCTAGGTATTTTGGCCAGTGAATGCGGATTTGAACCATGGGAGCGCGATGATGGTGAGCATCCCAATCAAAAATTTAATCCTGATTTAGCCTACAACAAATGGCTGAGAAGTCATGGATATGAAAGTCCAAACCCTTGGAATGATTTTGCTAATGCGGGACGGGGCCCGAATAGTGAACAAATGACTGGATGGGCTTTGCGTAATTCTATTTATCCAGCGCGTATAGATAAGGCACATTCGGAAACTGCTTATATGACGCAACGCGCTATTGATTTTATTGATGATGCAGGAGATCAACCTTGGGTCTTGCATTTGTCCTATATAAAGCCGCATTGGCCTTATATTGCACCTGATCCTTATCACAGCATGTTTAAAGGCGCCGAACTTCCAAAGGCTAATAAACATATCAAAGAAAAAGAAACAGCCCATCCCGTATACCGTGCCTTTATGAACATGGAGATAGGTAAAACATTTTCACGCGATGACGTTCGTCAAACTGTATTGCCAGCCTACATGGGGCTAATCAAAGAAATCGATGATCAACTAGCACGCGTGATAGATCATTTAAAAGAGAATCAATTATTAGAAAACACACTTATTGTTTTCACAAGCGATCATGGCGACTATATGGGAGATCACTGGCTTGGTGAAAAAGAAATGTTTCACGAACCTAGTGTTTCTGTCCCGCTAATTATTGTCGACCCAGATCCAAAAGCTGATTCAACGCGCGGACAGGTTGACGATCGATTGGTTGAAGGTATCGATATCCTTCCAACTATGCTTGATGCATTGAATGTTAATGTTCCAATGCAGAGGATCGAAGGTCAATCTTTGCTGGCAAAAATACGTGGTCAGGCAGATGTAAAGCCATGGAGACAGGCTGCCTTCAGTGAAATCGATTATTCGTATTACCAGGCAAGACTTGAATTGGGTATAGAGCCCTCACAAGCGCGAGCTTATATGCTAAAAACTCACGATTGGAAGTATGTTTATTACAAAGGGTTTCGCCCACAATTATTTGATCTCAAAAATGATCCGCATGAATTAGAAGATTTAGGTGAATCAAAAAATACCCAATCCATTCGAAGTGAGTTTCAAGGCGAATTACTTGAGCGACTCACAGACCGAAGAAATCGAGTGACAATTTCTGACGATACGGTGAGAGAGCGAACAGCAGGGGCCGAAAAAGTTGGCATCATTATTGGCAGGTGGTAAAAATCGTTTCTCCAAATAAATCAGGTCCTGTATTTGCCGTTGAAATCTCGGCAATGGGATATAAATTAGATAAATCGGTGTTAGATGCAACCCGAGAAATGTATCTTCAATTGCACAAAGAAAAAACAACGCCCGATGTTTACATCATAGCTGATCAATCGTATGGCGCAGATCCGCGTCAGTGTTTGGATGTGCATGTGCCGTCTGCAAAAGGACAAGGTCTTGCAACCGTGATTTATTTCCACGGTGGTGGTTTTGTGGGTGGAAATAAAAACGCAGCAGGACCACACATCTATGGAAATGTGGCTAACTATTTTGCCGAGAATGGCATGATCGGTATCAACGCCACTTATCGACTTGCACCCCATGCCACTTGGCCGTCTGCATCGCAAGATGTGGGAGCAGCGTTGCAATGGGCGATTGATCACGTGGCGCAATACGGCGGCGATTCCAGCAAAATTTTTATTTGTGGTCAATCTGCTGGTGGCGCGCATGTAGCCAACTATGCATTCAGAAAAGACATGCACTTGCCATCGGGACCAGGCTTTTGCGGCGTTATTTTATTGTCGGGTCCTTTTTCGGTAACGGCTGGCAAGGTTACTGAAAACGCTCTTAATTATTACGGATCAGATGAATCACAGTACAACAAGATGCATTTGTTGGGCAATATCACTTACTTTGATACACCTGTTTTTATTGGTTATTCAGAATTTGATCCTCCTTCATTCAAAGCCAATAGCGCAGAGCTATCGATGAAAATGATTCAACTCAGCGGAAAGTCTCCGCGTACGCAACTTTTCAAAGGACATAATCATTATTCACCTGCGTTTTCATTTCGCACCGATGATGTGACTGTATCGGGTGCTGTTTTAGATTTTTGTTTAAAGAATTGTTAAATCATGTCTATATTAGGTATCGAAAAAATCATCTATGGCGTATTAAACGTGGACGAATGCGCGCGTTACCTCAATGATTGGGGTTTTCATTCCATCGATAGTCACGAACCTCAGTGCAAAATATTTGCAACTGAAGAAAAAACACAAATTGTTTTGCGCCAAAGTAATGACAAAATCTTACCCGCATTGCATCACAAGAGTCCTTTCTTTAGTGGCTCATGTGGGCGTGAAGTGATTTGGGGCTTGGATAGCGTACTGTCATTAGAAAAAATCAAAAATAATTTACAACAAGACCGTGAAGTTCATGTCGACTCAGACGGTGTTTTACACAGCACCGACATTGCTGACAATGCGATTGGTTTTGCAGTCACTCAGCGCGCACCAGTGATTCAAGCACCTTTGCAATTCAATTTGGTTGGGCGCCCCGTTCGTATCAATCAAATTGCCGAAGGCTCACAAAAAAAAATAACCACGTATCCCTTAAGAATCAATCATGTGGTTTATTTAGCGCCAAGTCCAGAGGCCGCCCAACAAGCATCTGATTTTTATATCCAACGACTAGGATTTAAATTATCGGATAACGTAGGTAACAAGGGGTTTTTTATGCGCGCCAGTGCATCTCACGATCACCACAACTTGTTATTTGAATGCCATGGTCCCGATTATTTTGGACTTCAACACTCGGCCTATGAGTACAGAGACATTGATCACATCATGCATTGCGGTCGTTATCTTGAAACGCAAGGCTGGAAGTCTCACAATGGGCCAGGACGTCATACCGTTGGATCCAATCTCACGTGGTATTTTTGGTCACCCCTTGGCGGCTTGATGGAACTTATCAGTGATATGGACTACATCACCGATGAGTGGCAACCGCGTTTCCTCGATCCACTCAAAGCAGGACCACCCATTTCCTGGTCTGCCAGACCAAACGGTCCTGATTTTAAATTTGGTTTTCCAATAACTTAAATAAAGCGACAATCCAATGAAAAAATTTTCTTGTCCGCAGTTTTTACAAACCCTCGTTGTTTGTGTTTCATTATTGAGTTCTTCGTCCTTGATGGCGCAAGACACTTTCCCATCTCGTCCAATAACATTGATTACGCCTCTTTCGGCAGGGTCCCAAATCGATATCATTGCTCGAGGTCTTGCAGAATCGCTCTCCAAATTGAGTAATCAACCCGTCGTTGTTCAAAATCGAGACGGTGCGTCTTCCATTATTGGTGTGGATGCCGTTGCCAAAGCCAAGCCTGATGGTTATACACTTGGTTTTGGTCCCGATGGAGCTTTTGTCATTCAACCCAACCTCAACGCCAAATTGCCCTACAAAAGCGATGACTTTGATTTCATTTGCCAAACCAATTCAACCATGTTTTTGTTTTTGGTTGGACCTCAATCCCCTTTTAAGACGGTCAATGAGTTGATTGAAACAGCGCGCAAGTCGCCTGGCAAACTCAACTTTGGAACGGGCGGAGTTGCCACGTCGATGCATTTGCTTGGCGAAAGTGTGGCCAGCGAAGCTAATGTCAAGTTCAACCATGTACCGTTTAAAAATATTGGCGACTTAAGCGTTCAAACACTTAACGGCACAGTTGATTTCACTGTGACTGTCCCAAATATGTTGATGGTTAATTTGTCCAAAGGCATGCGCGCATTGGCCATATCTGGCGACGGCAAAATTCCTAATTTACCCAGTATTCCACTTCTCAAAGAAATAGGATTTAAACAAGCTGGCAACCCCAGTATGATCGGTTTATACGCCCCCAAAGGACTGCCTACTGATGCAACCATATGGTTGCGCAATGCCTGCCAAAAAGCAGTGACTAGTGCTGAATTTGATGCAACGTCTGCCAAAACCATGACGGCTGTTCAATACAACGACGGCATCAGTTATGGAAAATCATTGGCGCAAAGCCAAAAATCTAATGGCGATTTAATTAAAAAATTAAATATTACGAATTAAATTTTTAAAAAGACTATTGTCATGAGTCAAAAGAAAAAATCTGCAATAAAGGACGAATTACAAGCATTGCGAAAAAAAACGCCCCTACGTTTTTCCGAGAGCTTATGGCTTTAGAAGAAAAATCAAATGAATTGGTATTTGATATAAACCTACAGATCTATTCACAATTTTTCTAGGCGTTAAAATCTTCTAAAATTTTGCGTTCGAAACCAATTAATTCTTGAGTACAAGTTCGCATCAAAACATTTTGAAAATGTACTTGACAATTTTTAAAGTCATTCAGATCAATATCGAACTGCAGAGCCCTTCGAAAGCACCAAAAAAAATATATATCTGCGCATGAAAAAGAGTCAAAAAACCAGGCCTTTTCATTCAGCATATTTTCAGCTATTGAAAAATACTCCATCAGTAATTTTTGTGCGCATTCCTTAACATTCTCAGCCGTGTTTGGCAAATTACAAAATCGCTGTGGTAGGGCATTTGGAGTTAAAGCTGGATGAATGCTTGATGCACACCATGCTAAAAAAGATACAGCTTGCGCCCTATGCATTGACTGATGAGGCAATAAATCAGCATGAGGAAAATTATTATCGATCCATAATAATATGGATACATTCTCTGTTAGCGGCTCACCATCAATCACTAAAACTGGGACCCGATGTTTAGGATTTATTTTGAGATATTCCTCAGACATTTGCTCTTTTTTAGCAAGATTTATCGGACGAATATCAAATTGTGCGCCCGCCTCTTTAAGGGCCAAATATGGAACCAATGAGCATGCATTAGGCGAATAGAAAAGCTCTAAATTTATCAACTAAGCTTCCTCAGTCTAATTTTACTTTTTTAGAAAATTCTGACCATATTTTGAGTTCGTTACCAAAGAGTTTTACAAAATCTGCTGAGTTACCAGAAGCTTGTGATGCCCCCATAGTCGCAATAACGCTCTTCACTTCATTACTTTCTCTTGCTCTAATCAATGCATCAGTCAGGATTTCGGTAGCTTCAACAGGCGTACCGCTTCGAACAGCTAACCCTTGCCAATCTCTAACAAGAAAATTGGGGAAACCAACTTCCGACATGGTGGGTACATCCTTGAAGTTAGCCAATCTTTCTGGGCTTGAAACCGCCAAAGGTTTTAATCGACCACTTGCAATAAAACCTGTAACAGGAGCAGTTGCAGCAAACATAAAGAGATGCTGCCCGCCAACTAGATCACCTACAGCCTGCGGTAATTGATTGTAAGGAGCGTGCAAAGCAGAAACCTGCGCCTGCATCTCAAACATCTTACCTGCGACCTGTGCTGGCGTACCCAACCCACCAGAGGAATAAGAATATTTACCAGGCTCAGCTTTTAATTTTTCAATTAATTCTTTGACCGAACCAACGCCAGAATTTGCAGGAGTAACCAAAATATTGTAAGACCACGCTGTTTGAAGCAGTGGTTGAAAGTCTTTAGTTAGATCGTAAGGGGTATTTTTTTGAAGTGCGTTTGCTACAGTAATAGGCATAGCAAATGCAACAAGCGTGTACCCATCGTTTGGTAATCTTAAAACTTCTTGGATGGCAATAACTCCACCCGCACCGGGACGATTTTCGATAACAACTGGTTGCTTCAAATCAAGCTGTAGCCGATTAGCAATAACTCTTGTAAGAGTATCAGCTGGTGTACCCGTTGAAAAAGGAATAAGAATTTTGATAGTTTTATTTGGAAAATTTTGTGCTGTTGCGATTGAAGCTATTAAAAAAATGCTCGCCGATATCAAAACTTTTGCTGCGAAAGAAAAAAAATTGTTAAGAACGGTTGGTTTTATTGAATTCATTTTTGTCTCCTTTTATAAATAATAAAAACGTACACAACGCTTATGGCCTCAGCTGGCTCGAAAGAACAGACATACAGTCTGCAATTTTTGAACTGCTAACAATACCAGAATAGACATAATGATCAGGCCGAACGATCGCACCAATACACCCAGCTTTGTTTAGCCATTTTCTAATAATGCCTAATGTTTCAATGACTTCTAAAGTGGACGATTCTGTTTGAGTTGTAAAAGAAGCATTTAGTTTTAGGATTATGATTTTTATTTTTAAATGAATTGCTTGCTGATTTATTTGCAAAATTTCGTATTCACTTATCTTTTCTTCTAAAACAACTAAACGAAAGCATGGCTCCGTAAGGTCATCCATCAAAATATTAGGCTTGTTAAATAAATTCACAATTGGTTGAGGAAAAACACTTCCAGCAAGTGGCGAACTTAAATCAATCAAACCTGAATCTAATGGTGGAATTAATTCTTGACGTGGTATAAATTTTGTATCGCCATTGTTCTCTGACAATATTTTTTCATCACGTTCTTTTGCTTTTTGGGGATCACGTTCTGAAATGATAAGGCCACATTCTTTGGCTAGTTTAGTTGTCGCAAGCACATTGGGTCTTCGCTCTTGCGTGTAGGTTTCGAGCAAACTTTCATCGGCTTGGTTTGAAATAACATGCTTTAATTTCCATGCAAGATTTCCTGCATCACGCAAACCCTGACACATGCCCTGACCCAAGAAAGGTGGTGTTTGGTGAGCACTATCACCTGCGAGAAAAACTCTTTCATCTTGCCATTCTTTAGCAACTAGTGCATGGAACCGATAGGCAGCAGCACGCCATATTTCAGCTTGACTTGGTTTAATCCAAGGTTTTAATAGATCCCATATTCGATTCTCGGAGACTATGTCGTCAAGGTTGTCACCAGGAATGGTCATGAACTCCCATCTACGATGATTGCCAGGGCAACAAATCATAGTGCTGGGTCTTTGAGGCTTGCAATATTGAACATTCACATTGGGTAATTGGGTGAGAAACTCTTTCTTCACTTTCATATCAACAACTATCCAATGCTCATCGTAATCAAAATTTTCCATTTCAAAACCAATCTGGCGCCGTATGGGACTCGATGCACCATCACAACCAATTAGATACTTTGCTTCGCACATGGTTGATTGGTTATTACTATCTTTGATGTGCAACTTTAAATGATCCAGTGATTGCTCAAATCTTATGAACTCTGCTCCCAATGCGACATGTATATTTGGCAAATTGGCATTGGCATCACGAAGAACTTTCTCAATACTCGGTTGGTTACATGTGAAATGCGGATTCCAAGTCAGTGGATAGGGTTTTTCCATGTGCTTGAAATGTTGCAATACTCGATCATCAACACCCACATAAATTTCTTCACGAAAAGGCTCAATATAGGGCTTTATGGATTCACTTACACCCAATCGCTGAAATAGTCGCATTGCATCATGATCGAAACCTACAGCTCTTGGCTTAGGATAAATCTCTTTAGTCTTTTCAAATACTGCCACACTCAAATCTAGCTTACCAAGTA
>Ga0049085_10000286_pt1 | contig 20773 bp, 16 predicted proteins | sample GreLakmeSU08MSRF_FD_66721 | JGI IMG/M metagenome (GOLD analysis project Ga0049085, IMG submission 66721) | Freshwater lentic microbial communities from great Laurentian Lakes, MI, USA - Great Lakes metaG SU08MSRF | ecosystem: Environmental > Aquatic > Freshwater > Lake | place: Great Lakes... | reverse complement strand
CCATTGCCCAGATGGCGAAATTGGTAGACGCACCAGCTTCAGGTGCTGGCGATCGAAAGGTTGTGGAGGTTCGAGTCCTCTTCTGGGCACCACTGAATTTTAATTACCGATTTTTAATAGACTAAATTTGACGTGCTGCGTCAACAAAGCTCAACATCGAAATCTGCTGAAGCGCCTCGTTGATTTCCTCCTGATATTTTACTAATTTTTCTGGCGTAGCTGTTGCATCAACTACTTTACTAGCTTGATGCAAGGCCTGTAACTTGAGATTCCAGGCACCCAATGCTAAGGCTGGCTCCCATTCGGCAATCTTGCGTGCTTGGCATTCTTGAATTAATGGCGCTAAAAATGGAACTAAATCAGCTTCTTTCTTGACCCCTAAGACCATTTCAAGTAGCTCAAGGCGCGCTCTAAACTGATCGCGTGCACCCCGAGTATTATCAATAAAGGCTTGAAAAATCCCTATCGCTGCTTCCACTTGGCCAGCACCTAGACTTTGGCTTGCTGCTTTCTTCGAAACTGCAAGGCTATCTGCAGCACCGCCGCCGCTACGTTGATTAATACAATCGGTTAGCCAGCTTTGGGTAGCAGCATCTGCAAAAGGCGTTTTTTGACCACCGAATGTGAGCGATTCAATACCAGGTAATCGCTTCACAAAAGCTAATATTTCATCAATTACTGCATCCTGCATAGCTACAGCCGGAGTACCGAGAGCGCTATAGGCCTGAGCGGACTGGTGGTCTAGATCTAACCAAAAGGGGTATTGTGTAATACGGGCCTCACAAAATTCAATCGTCGCCTGGGGATTTGTGCCGGCGCTTACTGATTGCAGCATTTCAATTTCAGATGGGGGTGGCTCAGGAATCAATGTTGTGCCAGCAGTAGCTGGTGGCAAAGCCAAAATAGCACCACGCGCAGCAAAGCGAATTAAGCGAACGGATAAGGGGTTATAGGGGTCGAGCTTAGCCAATACCTGAGCAACATCACCAATATAAGGCTGCACTGAAGATAAAGCATTCTCAACGTCATCCAAGGTATTAAGTGTTGCGGCACCTTTCAAATTTGCTGGTGCACTGGCTAATGAAGCACCAGAGGTGCTGGCAGTAGCTAAGCCAGAGTTAGGTGCAGAAGCTGCATTTGAAGACGGATCTGCGCTTACCACTGGATCGGCGGCAGGTGACGGTTGCGAAATCACCGTTAGGTTGTTCAGTGCCCGAATAAAATCACCTAAACTAGGTGCATCAGGATCCTTATCCGCCAAATTTTTATCAAGCGCATTTGCCTCTTGATTCAAGCTATCAAATAATTCTTGGGTAAGCGGTGAAAGTGTGCTGCTGGATAAAAACAGATTAGCCCGATCATTCCACCAAATAATGGCATTTCGCCTGCCCCGAATACGATTCAGTGGCGGAAAAGACGCGTCCCAAAACTTGTCAAATAAGCCATTAAATAAGCTCAAACCAGCTAAGAGGCCATCTAAACCTTGTTTTTCAAGCCAGGCAGAAGCTAGCCATCCTGCTACTAAAAAATCTTTGGCTTGTTGCGTTAGCACCTCGGTCGAAAGGGTTTCAATTTTTCCCCAATCAGGTGCCCCTACATCCTTGGCGCGCGTTAATTTATCCACCTCTGTAGCAATAGAGGTGTAATCGGCACCCATGCGGCAATCCTCACCAGCAGGATGCTCAGCAGAAATGGGTTGTAATAAAGCTTGAAAATCAATTGGCATAATTAATAAGGGCAGTTAGCAACTTTATCTGGAATGACTGGCTTGGATTTGCTATTCATTAAAGCAGCAAGCTCAGTGGCAAGCTTTTTCACTTGTCGATCTGCCACAGCTTTTTCTAATTTTGCCTTCTCGGCTTTAATTTTTGCTAGTTCAGTAGTTTCTTCTTGATACTGCTTAGCTGATGCAACAAATGCAGAGGCTCCCGATAATTTAAAAAAAACATCAATTTGTTTAATGCCAAGTTGATCCAAAGCCACAGCTTGCTCAGGGAATTTCTTTGTTAAAAAAGTTTTCTTACCAGTTTTAAATTCATTTAAAAATTGACTGAACCCAAATTCACCAGCCCAAACTTTCGTCAAAGTTTGGTCACCAACAAAAATCTGTAATTCAGTATCGCCACAGGTATTGGCCTTCCAAAGAAAGCTTTGTGAAATAGAAAAATTCAATTGAGTTAGCCGTTGTTGTGAACTTCCGCAACTTAAAGTAATAGCAGCCCCAAAGGGCAGGCTTTTCGCCATAGTATTCGCCTGTACTGGCAAGGAGTCAATTTTAATAGTGAAGTTGGTCTGATTAAACTTGGTTTGATTTTTTTCAATGTCTTGAATGCGTCCATCAATTTCTTTAATTTTTGCGTCATCTCGCGTATTGGCTAGCTTATCCTCTAATTCAGCCTTTTTAATCACGACGTCTCGCGCCCGCTTATCACTGGCCGCATTATTTAAAAAAGGAATAAAGTTTGAATCCCAATCCAAAGACCAACCGTCTATTAAGGTATTAATAAAATCAGAGCCGCTAATAGTTAAGAATGGCTTAGCAGTTTTATCAATGAAGGTCCAAAGTGTTCCCTGCTCACCGAAGGTTTTTTGAAACATTTCAGCTTCAGTGGTAGCCAATTTAGTGGGATATATGATATTACTATTCCAGGCAGACTGCATAGTGCAAGCCGCTTGGTTATAAGTGTAGGCAATGGTAGTCTTTAACGCTCCTTCCAACAAAACCCAACCGGGCTCGTTCCAGGGTTGATTTTTTACTCCTACCTTATCTTCTAGTCGTTGCAGAGCCTCTGCAGCATCCCTCATTACTGAGGTTTTAATCGTTGGATCAACCCCTAAGCCACTAAAGTTAATCGCCAATCCTCCAGCATTACCCGGGGATGAAATTGCAGCAGTTAGAACTTTATTAAAAGCATCTGCATAGGTTTTAAATAGAGTTCTACTTTCAGAGATATCTTTTTCCTGAGTGCCTTGATTAGAATTATTTAACTTTGAAATAGCAGCCAGCACCTTTAATTTACTAACAAGATCGCCAAAATAGGATTCGCTTAATGCTGATTCCCGCAGGGTTTGAATGAACTCAATGCTCGATACCCAGCCTGGTCGATTTCTAATAGATCCAGAACTAGGGTACTCAAGCAGAATACGATTTGATAAACGTGCATAAGGGCTGTTTGCTCCCCCCAGAGTGCTCAGTATTTCTTGCCAGGTGGCATTTGTTACCAATAAATCTCTGCCAGCATCAAAACCCAGTAAAAATTTACGCCATTCGGCCTCTCTTTGAATTTGATAGGCCTTCTCAAAACGACTAATTTCTTCGCCGTAAATTTTATTTAATATGGGCTCGGCATTTATTCGAGTAAAAAATTGCTGAATCGCTGAAAAGCCTTGAATGGTATATGGACCAAATATTTTTTCGCCCTGAGGTTTGCTAGTCGGAACCCAATAATCACTTAGCCAAATGTCGACTACGCTAGGTTGTAAAGCGGCCCAAGGCATAACCCACTTTAGCGATTTATCACTTAAAGCAACTTTTTCTAAAAATTTCCTTACATTACTTAACTGCTCGTTAAGATTGCCCTCTTGAGCTAACCAATAAATATAATAATAAAATAAATTATTAACAATATTAACTTGTTGCAATGGAATATCGGGATATATAAAAGTGATTGGTTTTGCACTTGGGACAGGAAGTAATAAAATTTTCTGCAGAGAATCCCCGTCCATCGTGGCTTCAAGAATTTTAATTCGGCCCAAAAGAGAATCGAGAGTGATACCAATTACAGCAGTATTGATGGACTGAGAATCTTCATATAAGCTCAGAAATTTCTTACCTAATATATCCCGCTCAAAAATTTGATAGGTTTGCACAAAACGGGTTTTTATATTTTCTTCAATGCTACTAGTTGTTCCAGAAAAAGGTAAGAAAAAATTCCAGCCACTGACTTCTCGGTTTAAATTCCAATCAACAAATGGCTCCATCCCAATAATCGTACTCACAAATGTACTTGCTGAGTCAGTTGATTTGATGGGAGCCGGTAATTTCATTTGCTTAAGGTGATGCATGCCTTCAGCTTGGTAAAAGTATCCTACTAGTAACCAAACTACTACAGCTGAAACACCTGAATAATAACTAAACCACATTAATTTATGACGCTGTTTAATGCTCCGTTCGTATGAAGTTAAGGGTTGAAATATTCGATCCCTCAAAAGTACATCATTTAATACCCCAGAACCAAATGCTAAGCGCGGTGTATCAGATTGCTTATCAAAGCTAATCCCTGCTTTTTCTAAATCAGCCGATAAAAATAAGCCCCGATAAATTGGTGCTTCTAAATAATTCGAGGCGCTAAATAAGCCTAAAATAACGCTATCTAGTGCTTCTTGTAAATTTAATAGGCCATGAGAAGCCACTAGAGCACTATTACCGGGTTCAAAACCATCTGCGGCACTTCGCATAGCTAGCCAAGGTAAATAGCGCGTAATTTCTAAAACTGACTCTTGAGCAGAAGAATTGGTAATAGCCAATTGATCAACTGGTAATAATGCCCCAGCCGGTTGGGCTAAAAGATTTTCAGGTAAGACTTTAATTAAAGGCGTTAATCCAATTAAATCCACTTGAGTTAGTACCAAATACACTGGTAAGCGCTTCCCAGATAGTCCCATTAAATCTGCAATACGACGTCGAATGATTTGAATGCCCTGATAAGTAGTGCCTGCTTGAGGTCCAGTCAATTCCTCAGGCGATACACAAACAACTACAGAGGCAATTTGATGCGAATTTACATCAGCAGTAATACTGGCTAATAAACTATTCCATCCAGCATCACATGATTCAGTATTAATATTAGGGTCAACATGCTTGCCTGAAACCTCAATCATGATTCCAGCCTCTAAAAATGCAAGGCGGCAAGATTGCGTCGGGGTAATTACTGCATCGGGATTAGTTTCACCCACATGCGATCCAAAGCTGCTTCGTTGTAGCAATGTACTTTTCCCCGAGCCAGTCATCCCAAATATAAAGTGAATTTTATGTGGCCCTAGAACAGCCTGCTGAGGTACTTTCTTGCCGAATAAATAGGTAATACCCGGAATTACCGATAAAAACTCAATGCGATTTCTTTCCAGCGTATCAACTAAATTTTGATGAAGGCGCGCTAGAGTCTTTTGAGTCCAATCAAAATCGAGGAAAAAACGCAAGCGATTGCCATTCAGAATTTCAACGATGTAGTTATCCAACCAAACAATAAATGCTTGTACATGTGGCAAGTCATTGCTTAGCGTAAGCTCCTCTTCGTAATGAAAATTTTTGTCTTGATTATGCTGCGCTGTTAGTAATTGCTGAACACCAGCCACCCAATCTGGATCAGCGCTAGCCAATTCAGCAATTGGTAATTGTGTCCTAAGGCGCTCAGCTGCACGATATTTAACCCATGCTTTGCGTGCAAAGACAAAAACTCCCCATACAGTAAAAGCGACAATGGGCCATAAATACATGGTGCCTGGGGACCAATCAAAAAAGACTTGAAAAACCCACCCCAAGGCAAGCAAGGCTAGAGCTACTAGTAGAATAAGAAAAATATGAAAAATTTTCTTTAGCATAATTAACTAAAGATTTTTAATACAGCTGTAGCTTGATTTTGTAAGAATAAATACAAAAATAAACTGAGTGCAACGAGAATAATGGTGGTATAGGCAATTGGTTTAATTACCTTAGCATCTAAAGCGATCAGTTCAGGTTCTTTAGCAAAGTGACTAATGCTAGCAAAAGTTTCAGCTTTAGAATTTTGTAGGCCTGTATAAACTAACGATACTTCAATCGCTTTCTTTCTCTTGATCTCAAGCTCTTGTATTTCTAAATTAAAGACATACTTGCCCTTAAAACCTTGTGCCAAACAGAGTGCATACACATCATGTGCAATCATCGTGTCACCAAATAATGTATCTAACTTTTCATAAAAGAGTTCACCCCCTAAATTGGTATTAAAGAACTCTTTTTGTAGCAAGGTATTAGACCAAATCTCAGAAACACCCTCCCATTCCGCATTCATAATTTGCTCGTCAGCCCAAACACAAACAGCGAACAAAGCTGCGCTAACCGCATCTTTTTCAGCGCCAAGATGACTAGCGGTAGCTTGGGCATTTATAACGCCCTCACTTAATTCAATAAATAATTGTTCAACTGTTGACCTTTTAGCATCTATTGCAACAGTTACCTCAACCATAAAAAGTGAAAAGGGCTGCGCAAAAATAGCGTGTTGTTCGTATTTTGATGGGTAGCGCGTCATAAACCCATCACCTTACTGGGTTGAGAATTACTTGGCGGTTGCGCTCCGTTAAGCGTTGGGTTATCTTTGTTTGGAGACTCTGCCTCATCATCATCGGTATTTGATTTTATTATTGATAAATCAACGATAAAGGTTTCACCTAAATTCATCGAAAGATTCAAAGGCAAAGGGCTACCCGAGTAGGTTTGTTTAAACCAACCTGTAGAGCTTATCTTCACTGGAATTTCATATATTCGCACGCGCTTATCCTGCAAAGCGTTGAAGTAACCAGCATAGATAACAATGACTTGCGCATCTTTTACGCGCCCAATCGTGAGTGTATCTACAGCACTAGGCTGAATCACATAGCGATCTACCGCCAGCACAGCATTATCAGTTGGTGGAATTCCTGATAATAATTTATCTAAATCGGGGCTACTTTTTGATAAGGCTAAAGCTGCTTTAGAGGAATTTAGTTGCACCACGGCGAGTGCTAAAGTATGTGGCAAATTTGATACTAAATTGAGTCTAGCTGGTGCCACCAACTTAAGACTGATGCCATTGCGATCACTGGTGTAGTCAGCGTTTTTCAATGCATCTTTTTTAGAATTTGAGGCACAAGATGAAAGTAATATCGCTAAACTAACAAGCAAACTTATTTTGATTAGAGGCGTCAAAACAGCGATTTCTCGAATTAAGCTGTTTTGGCGGCCTAAGGTCATTGGGCTGTCTTTATAGGGGTATATTGATCGGCACTGAGACTAATTATGCTCTAAAGTAAACAATAAGCGCTCGCGCGTGCTTCGGTAAATCAAGCCAATTCAAACAAATAATACCGGCAGTATTTGCCTCTTGCCATAATGGATCTTTATTATCGATAGCCCATACAAAAGCGCCCGCTCCTTCTCCTAAGCCATAGGGAATGCGATTTAGGCGCTCCAAGAAAACGCCCGGGAGTGCACGACTGACGATAGTTTCAATGCGGGATAAAGGCGCCAACTTCGGGGGGCCAGCTTGTAATAATTCTGTTTCTGACACTTCCTGCAAAATTAAGTAAGCAAAATGCTGGCCAACTCTAGCCGCACTTGGAACCTGGGCTTCAAACCAACCACCCCGATGATGAAAGACGGCCGTACTATCGGGTCCAGCTCGTAATTGCTCTAATAAACCCGTCAAAATAGCTTGAATCCGCCCAAAGGAGCGACAAGGATCTTCAATTTCCCAATTGGGCATATCAGGAAAACTCAAGCCACCTGAAGAACAAAGACGGGCAGCAAGAACTAAGGTTACCTCAAACAAAATAGCTGGCTCAATGTTTAATGAAATGCGATGTTGCATTTCTGTTATAGCTTGGGCTAGATCAGCTTGTATAAGGCGGTCTCGCAGAAAACCAGGCTCAATTGAGTCACTAGACAAGCGCCAAGGATGCGCAAGCTTGGATAACTGTGCTAAGCGGGATTTTAAAATATCGACCAAGTCATTTACTTGGCCCTTAAGAATGTCATATCCGTCTATCTGCAGGCAAGGCGGGGCATAATTCGGATCCAAACTAGCGGCATTATTCTCAACCACTAAATGTCCAATAGTTAAGATCGACATATCTTTCGCAGTCTCGATCTCATCGCCAATTAAATAACGGCCACGAAACCAAAGGCGGTCAATCGCCAAATCTGGGCTTTCATCATATAAATCAGGTAAAACCTCCGGATTTCCAGGCGTCTCAAAACGGCCATCGTGTGCTGCTGTGGCTACTGCTGGTAATCCAGGAATGATTTTTGGTAATGCAAAAGCTACTCGATATTTACCATCTTTATTAAGTAAAGAACGAATATCCCGATCAGGCAACCGAGAGTTTTGCCCTATATCAATCCATGTACCCTCAGGCATAACGACTTGCAAAACTGTGCAAGATAAGAACCCAGCACTTAAGCGCTCTGTGGAAATCGTTAAGGAAGAAATCCCGTAAGGCTGACTTCGGGATAGGCCAAAAAGCCTTGCATACGAAGTGCCATGATATTGATCGCTATATTGAAAATGCTGCGGCTGGAGAAATACCCCTTGGTGCCAATAAATTGGATGTGAAAAGTTCATTTAGCGTATTCAGTGGCAATAAATTTTTGAATTAAATGGTGCAAAATAGGAAATTCTCCATATGATATATGTATTTATGCCCTTTTCATATAACTTAAAACAACGTATTCACCCTCAAAAAAGCTGGGGCAAAGTAATTTTGCCTTATTTTGATGCAAAATATAATTATTCCCATAATTTAACTAAAAATTGCCTTAAATTCACCTTGCGGGTCGATTTCTAGCCTAACTAAGGATGGCTGCACATCATCAGCCATGCCTAGCAATAGGGTGTTTGACAACAAAGGCAAAATTGCGCCTTTTAATATGAAGTCAATATTGCGAGCCCCGGTTTCAACCTCGGTGCAGCGTCGAGTAATTGCTTCGATAACCCCCGCACCAAGCTCTAGCGTAATACCATTATTTTGATGCAAACGCTCAGCCAATTTAGCTAACTTTAGGCTCACAATAGAACGCAAGACCTCTTCAGGCAGAGTCAAAAATGACACTACCGTCATCCGCGCCAGTAATGCCGGCTTAAAGTGCTGAGACAAAATAGGACGAATAGCTGTTAATACTTTCTCGGTACTTGGCGGATATTGATGCGCACATAGTTCAGTAATTTGCTCTAAGCCCAAATTACTAGTTAAGAAAATAACGGTATTGCGAAAATTAATTTCTCGTCCCTCTCCGTCAGATAAAACGCCCTTATCAAACACTTGGTAAAACAAATTCACCACGTCAAGATGGGCTTTCTCAACCTCATCAAGCAAAACAACAGAATAAGGTCGCTGACGCACTGCTTCAGTCAAAACGCCGCCCTCTCCATAGCCAACATATCCAGGAGGTGAGCCTACCAAACGACTAACAGAATGTTTTTCTTGAAACTCACTCATATTTACCGAGATTAGGGCCTGTTCACCACCAAACATCAGCTCGGCAATCGACAAGGCGGTTTCAGTCTTGCCTACGCCCGATGGACCAACAAGCAAAAAAATCCCCATTGGTTGGTTGGGGTCACGCAAACCAGAACGTGCTGACTTGAGCGTTTCAGCTATAAGCGTTAATGCACTAGATTGGCCTTTGATACGATCATTTAAATCTTGCTCAAGCTGTAATGCATTGGCAGCTTGATCGCGCATCATTTTTCCAAGTGGAATTCCAGTGCGATCAGATACGACTTTAGCAACGGTATCCGGCCCCACCTCAATGTGCACCAGCTTTTCTGTCTCTTGTAATTGAGCTAAAACTTTTTCCGCTTGTTCAAGTTGAGAAGTTAGATCAGCCAGTTTTACAGAATCAACGGGTAAAGCAAGCTTTATAACGCCAACTTCTTGACGCAAAGAAATAAGCATTTGTGCCGCCGCCATTTCTTTTGAAAAAAGTTCGCAAAATTTTTCTAATTCATTTTGAATCGTAATTTTTTCAGAGCTAATTTCAGCCAGCCGACCTTTCTTGATAGGCAGACGATTATCCTCATCACGCTCTATTCCCTTTTGCTCTAGTTCGAGCATTTGTAGCGTACGTTCACGATCTTCGATCACGGCAGGCTTAGACGATAAATTGACTTTAATTCGAGCACACGCAGTATCAAATAAGTCAATTGCCTTATCGGGCAATTGTCTACCGGTGATATAGCGATGAGACAATTCAGCAGCAGCTACTAAGGCGTCTTCACGCACAATAACCTGATGCATCGCTTCATAGTGAGGTTTTAAGCCGCGCAATATTTGTACGGTCATTGCAACGGTGGGCTCGTCTAATTTAACCAACTCAAAGCGCCTAGCTAAAGCAGGATCTTTTTCAAAATATTTCTTATATTCCCCCCAGGTAGTGGCAGCAATCGTACGTAACTCGCCACGCGCTAATGCTGGCTTCAATAAGTTAGCCGCATCATTGGTGCCTGCAGCACCCCCTGCGCCAATTAAGGTATGAGCCTCGTCAATAAATAAGAGTACTGGGGTTGTAAAGGCTTTGATTTCATTGATGACGTTACGCAAGCGATTCTCAAACTCTCCTTTTACCCCTGCCCCAGCCTCAAGAGCACCCATATCAAGGCCTAAAATTGTCGCTCCCTGCAACATATCAGGTACGTCCCCCTCGACGATGCGTAAAGCAAGTCCTTCAATGACTGCGGTTTTTCCAACCCCAGGGTCACCAACACAAATCGGATTATTTTTACGACGCCGCGCCAAAATGTCTACAATTTGCCGTATTTCATCGTCCCGTCCAAATACCGGATCGATCTTGCCTGCCTTCGCCTTTGCAGTGAAATCATCGCAAAAGCGATTAATTGCCTCACGGCCTTGATCAGTAAATGAAGTTTTGTCATTAGTAGGTAAACCACGCAATTCTTTTGATCCATTACTTTCAATTGAATTGGGCGCAATCTGGCGTAATAATTCAATGATTTTTTCCTGACTTAAACCGCGGAAAAGAGCAAAATATTTATTATTCCCAATTAAGTGATTGCGGGCAATAAAAGCTGCCAATAATGCGCCTGCGCGAATTTTTTCGTCATTCAATTCAACCGAAGTGATAAGCCATGCATCGGCAAAAAATTCAGGTAATAAAGGGGAAAACTGAGGTTTACCCCCATTACCAATTTTCATTCCTTCAATTTCATTCTCTAGTTGCCGAATAAATTCATTACCATCCAAATTTGCCTGTTTTAAGATTAAGCGCATATCACCATACTGCTCATCCATCAAGCGCAGCATAAAATGTTCAGGCGTAATCTCATAATGAGTGCGATTTAAGCAATTTACTGCGGCAGCTTCAAGAGAGTTGCGGCAGGTAGAATTCAGGCGCTCTACTAACGATTTCAGATCAACTACTTGCATGCAGCGTCCAGGGTATAGGTTTAGGAAACGTAAAAAGCTAAATTTTGGCTGCGCACTTGGTTACCCAAACTAGCGCCATAACCTAACGCCGTTTCAGATAATTTGCCTGCAAATGTATTAGTTCTTACTTTTAAACAAAGTTTTAAGTAGACAGGCACATATAATGTTAAAGCTTGTTTTAATAATTGATATTTTGAGCCCCCAGGGAAAAAAGCCAGCGCATCTTCATGCGATTGATCCTGTAGCTCAATATGGACATAATTATTATTTGGGGCAATTAAAGTACAGCCTAAAACTGTCTGGGAACCCAATTCATTTCCCTGCATACCAAGCCGCAAAGCGAACTGATTTGGAATTGCTGCACGTACAACAGGGCAAGAAATTATTTTTACCTTACCCGACCCTGCTAGCGTTATGATTAATGACTCTAACCCAGAAACAGAACAGTAAGAAGTGGACAAGATAGATGCAATTTTTAGCATTTCCGGCCACTCATTAAATCGCTCAGCAATTTTTGGGGTCGATATACCAAGCCAACTGGCTCGCCTCATTCTTTGCCGAACATTATCACCCTCCTGAAGACCAGTTGAAACTCTAAAGCGTGTAATAGCTGAGAGTAATAATGGATAAAGTAAGAAATGAAATAGATCAAAAAAGCGCCGATTAAAGCTACGGCCAGAATGCTCTAAAGCCAATAAATCTTCACAATAAAAATTTGGTAATGGGGAGGTGACTCCATAAAGCCCAAAAAAAGTAGTCTCGACTAAGATCTTATGGTCTTTGAGAACTTCTATGGAGTTAATACTATGGCTTGGAAAACTAATTGACAGACTCGGGCGTATACGAACAAATTGTTCAAATGATTCCTCCCAAGTCTGCTCAGGAAAAGCTTTTTTTAAACAATGCGCTAACAGTCGCATCAATTGAAAAAACTCAATTTGATGTTGATTTTGAGTGATGTAACCTATTAAATCGTTTGCCTGGACGACAGGAGGTAAGGCCATTCGTATAACTCTCCATTAACTACATCATGTACTCTTAGGGTCACATAAGTATTGAGCTCAACAAATCCAGCCAATACGTACGCAAGAACATTGGCAAATAAATATAAATCACCAGTGCAGGGATAAAAATTATGATGCAACTGTATTGTTACTACTACACCACGGTACAAATTTCCTTTGACTAAGCGCGTATCGCTAGCGAGAGAAACATTCTCAATTCCTTCGACGCGTCTACGCTGTGCAACTACTCGACCAACATTTTCGCCCCCTTCTGGGAGGTATAAGCTTAATAGCTCTTTAAGCGTTTTAGTATCAGCTGCAGCCCCTAAATTTAAACGTGCATGCGCAGCGACTTTCCACATGCCATCACTTCCTATAGCAGGCTTTGTTGCTCCAATAGGAACAGTAATATTGGTCACAGTGACCTTCTCTGGCGATTGCGGAGTACGTTGATTAATTTCACCCAGTCGAATACGCTCAGCCAAAATGCCATTGGTACATCGCACAAATAATGATAAGGTCTCACGCTTTGGATTAGCTCCAATAAAGGAGCCTATGCTGGTATTATTGAAAGGTAAACGCAGAAAATGGTTAATAGAGCCCTGCCGCACGCTCTCTTCTGCTATCACTTGATATGAATGCCCACTGGTGCCCATAAAAACTGATGAAGTTGGAAAGTATTCGTGCTCAATTGAGTTTCCTTCTTCCCGCCCAGTGACTTTTTGAACATCAAAAATTTGTACTTTATCGCTATCAAAACCCAGCGGAGCAATTAAATAATTTTCTTGCAAACCTGTTCTTTGAATTGGAATAGCGGACGTATCAAAGATGTTACAAGCAGGTACCGCATTTAAAGTAAAGTGTGCGTTAGTGATTTTATTAATGTGCTGACCTTTATAAATAAAATCAAAATCAATACTAAATTCTTTTACCCCTGGCGGTTTCGGTGCAGCATTAAACCCAGAAAGTTCAATAAAAAATCCTCTCTCTGGAAAAGCCTGAGATTGTCTAGCCCAACGTAAATGCCCTGCAACCACTGCTTTTACAGGGAATAAAGATTTCTCAGGGTCTAATCCAGGAAACTGAACAGTCAATGGATAGCTCTGTGCATTCTTGTCAGTACCAAAATGAACTGAAACATTTTTTAGCTTGTGTAACACGGTGTAAGCCATATTTGCAGCTTCGGGATAAGGGCCTGAAAAATAGATTGATAACTTATCTCCAATCCATTGAGCTAAAAGTAAATTTTGTAATTCTAAATTTAAAGTAATGCGACCATTGTTGCCCGCTGTTTCAGTCAAGCAAGAAATTAACTCTACTGGCTGGGTGATAAGAGGCCAGGAAGTTGAAAAAATACAAGGTGTTCCATCAACGGGCTGAGATGCAAATTCTGAGCCCGCCTGAATTTCTACGCCATTTGGATTTTTACCGGTACTGTCTAGTTTTAATACGGTCATCGCAGGTAAGGGGCCCACAATATCGGTTCCAACTAGTGACACTACATCGTTAATAAACTCTGGCACTTCATCGTCTAATTTTTTGCGAACCAAGGCACTTAAAAATGCTACTCCTTGCAACAGGCGCTCCACATCGGGATCACCACTTTCGCCCCCCAAATATGAAGCTACCATAGGCTGCTCTTGCGCAAACTCTTGACCTAAAGTTCGAAGGCGCGCTAATTCTTGTAGATAAACACCCTCAAAATCCACGTTTTTCCTCTAGAGAAATCCGGCCACCAGAGTTTAATTTTAGATTCAGGATAAATGGCCGCATAACAGCGCCAATTTCAGATATGTCAATCATTCCTCGTAACTCATAGCGAAATGCGGTCGGATTCTTTTTATCAATCACTTGATTGATAGCGGGCTGGGTAAAGCGCTTCTCATAGAGCTGAATTTGTTCCACAATGTCTTGCTCCAATTGTTCATTGGACTCTGCGTGAAGAGTTCCAGCAATATTAGCCATATCTGGCAAACCATAATTGGGGTCAATTGCGGGATCGCCCCTACGGGTATTAAGTAGACGCTCAAGATAGCTGATGATAGAGCGTTTAATCGCAATTTCATGCAGCGTAACTACCCCAGTTGGAATAGGTACCTCTAAGTTAGCTATGCGCTCAAGTAATCTTGTACGCATAGCTAATTCAAGGGCTCAATTACAGCAAAAAAAGGCTGCAATAATTACTTGCTACCTGTCCAGCTATAACTCATTTCTTTCGATTTCAACTCGTCAGTAGCGGTATAACTTTCGCAAGTCATACAAATGGTTTCCATAAACCCTAAAGGACCATTTTCTGGCAATAATGTCATCGGATTATCAAATGTAATCGAAGTAACGATAGCCTTTTTTAATTCAATGGTGTAGTAATTTTGCGGCTTCCCATCTTTTGAAATATTCATAAACATGACTTTTACGTCAGTTAAAACTTCGCCTGTAGTTAAGGCCTGCGCCAACAAAGGAGATGCTTCATCAACTTCCTTGGTAACTTTAACTGGCCCTAAATGGGTCGAGCCAGTAGGCTGCCCTGTTTGTGCGTTTGTAGGAATATCAATGATATGTTCGTATTTATATACGATCATTTGATTTGTGTGGCCTTGAATCTGGCAACTTCCTTGAATGGCCCCTTGTTTGGAGCCTGTAGCAGTCATGTATGCATTTGTGGACATCGAAAAACCTCAAATAAAAAGTGTTAAATAATTGGTATTTCTATAACGTCGTTAAGACGTTATTTCTTTTCCAATTTACCGGTCAGAGAAAGCGTGAAATAAGAGCCCATGTATTTAAAGTGGGGCCTAACTGTCATGTTGCAACGATACCAACCCGGGTCGCCATCAACATCTTCAACGGTAATGCTAGCTTGACGTAAAGGCCGCTGGCTTCGTACCTCTGCAGTTGGCGCCTCCATATCTGCGACGTATTGGCTAATCCACTTATTCAATTCGTCTTGAATATCAGACTTCTCTTTCCAAGTACCAATATTTTCACGTTGCAACACTTTAAGGTAGTGAGCAAGGCGATCAACAATAAACATATATGGCAATTGTGTGCCTAATTTATAATTAGTCTCCGCAATTTTGCCCTCTGGTGTATTGCCATAAAACTTTGTTTTTTGTGCTGAATTGGCCGAGAAAAACGAGGCATTATTAGTATCTTTACGCATCGTTAAAGCGATAAAGCCTTGTTCCGATAATTCAAACTCACGACGCTCGGATATGAGTACTTCAGTTGGAATTTTAGCCTGTAATGTACCCATTGCTTCGTAGGTATAAACTGGCAAGCCATCAACTTCACCGCCGCCCTGGGGCCCAATAATATTGGCACACCAACGGTAATCCGCAAAGCTAGCAGTTAACCGCGAAGCAAAGGCAAAGGAGGCATTACCCCAAAGAAAATTAGAATTACCACCACTCACGTCTTCGTTATAAACAAATTTCTTAGAAGGTATGGTGTTATCGCCATAAGGGGTGCGCAACAAGAAATGGGGCATCACTAAACCCACATTACGGGAATCATCGTTATCGCGAAAGCCATTCCACATTTCGTATTGGGGCATTTCAAAAATGGATGATAGATCTTTTAAATCAGGCAGCTTCGCAAAATCTTGTAAACCAAAGAAGGAGGCGCCAGCAGAACCAATGAAGGGGGCATGCGCCATGGCTGCAATACTGGCAACTGAAGTTAACAGAGCTACATCTTCTTGACCTGGACCAAAATCAAAGTTAGAGATCATTGCTCCCCATGGCTGGCCACCGAATTGACCATATTCAGAGGAATAGGCTGTCTTATAAAGGCCAGACTTGGTAATATCTGGAGAATCTTGAAAGTCGCTTAACAAATCGTCTTTCGTAGCGTTCATAAAGCCAATCTTGATATTTTCGCGGAAATTAGTATTTTTTACTAAAAACATCATTCCGCGCCAAGCTGATTCCAGTTTTTGAAACTCAGGATTATGCAAAATCTGATCTACCTGCATACCTAACTTTTGGTCAAGATCAGCAATCATCTCATCCGCTAAAGCTGCGGTAACGCGATCTGTTGCATAAGCTGGCTCAAGAAGAGAAGCAACAAATGATTGCAAGCCCTCTTTAGTAACCGCATAAGCAGCATCGCCCGGCTTTACGTTCGAGGTGGCTAAAAGTTGATCAATTAAAGAGGGTCCATCAGCCGCGGGGGCTGCACCAGCTGCTGGTGTTGAATTAGTTTGTTCGTCTGCCATGGTAGTTCCTAAAATAAATATGTTTATTAATTATTTGTTAAGACCGAGTTCAGTCAAGAGCTTTGCACGTGTAGCTGGGTCTGAGACCAAACTCTGCAATTTGTTCCGGAAATCTGGCACATTTCCTAAGGGGCCCTTCAGGGCTTTTAGCGCTCCGCGTAACTCTAATAGCTTCGCAAGCTCTGGCACATTGGTAACGATATTATCGGGAGTGAAATCGTCAAGCGTATTAAATTTCAAATTAACCGCTAACATTCCATTGGGGTTGGCGGGATCTAATTTATTGGGTACCGTCATGCTTAAGGCCAAATTTTGAGCCTTCATGACATCAAAAAAAGTATCAGCATCAATATTAATTGGAGCACGATCTTCAATTGGGCGTGTATCAGGACGTTGCGTAAAATCACCCATTACCAATAGTTTTAATGGCAATTCAACTTGCTCTTCAGCGCCGCCTGTGGCAGGCTTAAAGGTGATATTAATGCGCTCCTTTGGCGCTACAGAACCTTCTGTGGACATGCTTGCACTCCTTCAAATTAACAATGTTTGTTACTAAAAATTTATCACTAAAAGTGAATATTACTATTGAAATACGTTAAGTCAATGACAATAAAGGTAACACATAACAAATATTTTTATTACGTATTAGGGTTATTACTAACTGCGAGCCTTTTCTATTATTTCATCTCGAAAAATGAAAATAAATATAGCAAGTTAAATTTACAGCGCAATAGCTTATTGCACCAAAATAACTCATAGAATCTTTAAGTATTTAAATAAGGCTATCAATCTATAGTGGTTGTCATGATTAAATATACTACCTGTAGTCTATTTAAAGACCAAATCTACTCCATTAGTACAAGTAAACAAACTTGTCCGGGCGTCATATGCAGTCCAGGACAATTACTCAAATTTTGAATCGTCATATCAAAGGTAGTCGTTACTGGGCCAGCGTCCATTAGGCAGGTGAATGAGCCCATATCCGAAAAAGTCGGTCCCATACACATGCCACTAGCTACCCCAATTCCTAAATCACCCTCAGAAAAGTCAACGTCACAAAGCATATTTTGAATGGGCGTGCCCTCTACCAAGATAGTGGGAACCATGGGTATTGCCATTAGCGTTTCAGAGAAATTCACAAAGGGGATAACTACGGGCCCATCATCACAAACATCGGGTAAGCCCATATTAAGCACTAACATATTATTAGCAAAGCCTGGCATGATTTAGGTTCCTACTGTATTGATTTTGATTTAGTAAACAATGTCCTACTAAGGTTAGCATTAATAAAAGTCGTTGCTTTAGTAGTAGTTGATTTTGAAAAATCAGCATGGGTCAAGTTGGAATCATCAAAACAGGTGCCACTGATGTTTGCATTGCGAAATACTCCGCCAATGAGTTTAGATGAGAGGAAGGTTGCGTTAGTTAAGTTAGCACGATCAAAACGAGTACCTGAACCGCTAACTTGAATTACACTGCAATTTGTCATGTTGCTAAGCGAGAAATTGGATTTATCTAAGCGCGCTAAATGAAAGTTCGATTGACTTAAATCTGCTCCACGAAAAAAACTAGCAGCAATACTTGCGTTATAAAAATTAGACTTAGTCATGCTTGTTCCAAGAACCACGCTGGTATTAGAAAATTGGGCATAAGAAAAATCGGCTTTATTAAAGCTGCAAAGCTGGAAACTCGCTTTTGTTAAATTCGCTTTAGACATCTTAATACCATCGTTTGCTACACAACCCAACAGAATAGCAAACGATAAATTCGCCCCATTAAAATTAATTCCACCAATATGTAATGGTGAAATGGCTTTCTCAAAATCTAGGTTCTTAGCGATTGCCTCTAGATCAGCGTCCTTATTGATTCCTAACCACTTTGATTTCGATAAATCTGCATCAGTAAAATTTGCGCTAATGGCTTGAACCCCTAAAAATGAAGTTTCAGTCATCGTAGCTCCTTGGCAATCCGTTCCATCCAAAATCGCCCTATCAAAAATCACTTCATTTAAATTCGCTTTAACTAATGTTGTATTGGTTAAATATGCTCCACCTAAGTTAGCGCCTTTTAAATTTGCACCCGTAAGAACAGCATTGCTTAAATTTGCTCCTACCAAGGTTACATTTTCTAGATTGGCACCTAATAGTGATGCACCCTCTAAATTAGCACCATCTAAAAATGCACCTTGTAAATTTGCACCATCTAAATTCTTTCCAGATAAATCTGCTCCTAACCAGTCAGCATAGCGAGATGCAAGCGGTTCATGCTTGGTATGCGCAAATTTTTCAATCTCCTGACCCAGTAATTGAGGATCTATTAATGGTGCCCCTACAGGTAACATATGCGCAATTAAACGCTGTCGATCTGAAGCAAGCGCCATTATTTCTAATAATTTTTTTTCTGCTTTTTGAATCTCTACTTTATTATCAACATGGCTATGCGCAGCTGCCTCTTTAAGCATCTTAATATTAGCTAAATACTTTCTGCTTGGCGGACCATCTAATTGGGCGGCTAATGGATGGTTGGGATTTTCTTTTGCCTTCTTGCGAATTTCCGCTAGCGCAGTCATCCGATGTTCATGCCCCAATTGCTGAAGGCGTTCCATTGCCTGATGCAACCGAGCAGTATTTGGCTTTGGTGAAAGAATAATTTTCCCCATCTCTTGGCCCAATGAGGCGGCTTCACTTGATGGCGACTGATCGGTTGGCGACGGACTTGTCATGAGGAATTTTTTTGCTTAAACATGTTGTCGTATGCTTCACTCTTTGAACGAGCCGAATCGGCGTCTTGAAAAGCTTTTTCAATGCGATCTTTTACGTTTTGAGGAATTTCTGGTAATAGCAACCCTTTTTGTCCTTTTGGCAATAACCCTGAATCATCAAAGGTCATCAAAGCGCTTGTTTGCGCACTCTTTCCAGAGCGTACATCAATTTCTATTTGATAATGCCTTTCAGTTTTAGGCTCATCCTTATCTTCTAGTGCGCCAAACAATAAATCAATATCATAAGCATCGGTTTCCTCAATGGGTATATATCCTCGCCACATCAAACCAAGCAATTCCTGATGCGGTATCAACCAAAGTGTATCCAAATTTAAGGTAACGGGGATCAATTGCGTAGGATTCGCTTTAAAAGTAACGTACACTCGCGCCTGCCAATCGGGTAGCACCCATTCTATAAGCTCTCCATTGGGATGCATGCCACTACACTGAATCGTATCTCCTGTCTGAAAAGGATGATCAAGCCGCTGGTCTTTGGGCGATAACATAAATTGCTCTGGTGGGGTATCGCTTGGAAAGGCTGGATATTCTTCCTTGCGCCAGTGTTCATTGTAGGTTCCTTTTGGCTTAAAGCGTGATGATGCTTCAATCGGTAATGGCCCAAACCCAGCTGGATATGCGTCCTCTCGAGGAGAGGCTATGAATGCATTTTCATAATCAATTTGGTGCATGGGTTTGCCCGCCCAAGCATCGCTGTACTGCCCCACCCCACGCGGATTAATAGGGTTATCCTTATTACCAAACGCATATGCCCAATCTAGCGGCAAAGCGCCGCCCAAAGCAGCGGGCTCCCCAGGCATAGCAATCCCAGCATAATTTTTCCAGTTACGGGGGCCGCTTATAAATAGTTTTTTTTCAGATAGTTTATTTTTTCCTCGCATAATTTTTACTGAGGCTAAAGTTGCCCTATCAGTTGGGCTGGAGGAATAGGCGTTAGCAAAAGCGAGCCACTCTGAACGAGGTTTTGGCAAACCTAGATCGGGCACAGTTTTTTTTGGCAAAACATCTTTTAGGGCTTTCCATACATCTTGTTCGCTGCATAAAATAGGTTCACCATCAACCATTTTAAAGCCAGTTAAGCTCGTAACCATCAATTGCGTTCCATTTGGAATCGCCATAGGATGTCCAGCAAGAGATATGGCACGGGGCTTAATTATTCGCATTAGGTCTTAGTTTTTGGTGTCGATATTCATGATATAAAAAATGAATGTTAAGATTAAAATTTATTATTTACCATATAGATTATGACAATATCCATTCTAACCAAACGCTGCGACTTAAGATGCCGACATTGCATGCGGTCCTCCTTTTCCAGTGAATTTTTAGATGTTGGATTGCACGATAGATGGATTAGAGATATTTTATTGGGCTACGGACATCAAAAATACTGGAGCCTGACTGGAGGGGAGCCCACTCTCCATCCAGATTTAGACCAAATACTGCAAAGTTATTCAAGATACAACATTCATAGCCTAACAATTATGACAAATGGACAACTAGACCAAGGAGTAAAAAAAATTATTGAAAATAAGCATTGTGTAAATTTTATAAGACTAAGTATAGATGGCCCTAATAAATTTATAAATGATGCCATTA
>Ga0049085_10000285_pt1 | contig 20774 bp, 13 predicted proteins | sample GreLakmeSU08MSRF_FD_66721 | JGI IMG/M metagenome (GOLD analysis project Ga0049085, IMG submission 66721) | Freshwater lentic microbial communities from great Laurentian Lakes, MI, USA - Great Lakes metaG SU08MSRF | ecosystem: Environmental > Aquatic > Freshwater > Lake | place: Great Lakes... | reverse complement strand
CCCACGAGATCGGCGGTCTCGTAATACTCCACCGGCGCGGGACCGAAAACCGCAGCGAGCTTGCCGAGGCCGCTTGACTGCGCATCGTCGTAAAGGCGGTTCAGAAACTTCAGCCCGCCATGGGTGTCTTCGGATTTCACCTGCCCCGTCGCGTAGCCAGCCGTCCAGATGCCCACGCTGACCACGACGAGATAGATGAGCCCTGTGAAGAATCCGAGTACGAGGCCGAGATTCTTGTTCATCCGATCCCAGCGCAAAAAGTGCGTGTCATCGTCTCGGACGAGATATTTGAAATGCAGATACACCTTGCGCTGAAGGACCCCGCCGATGGACGCCACGAAGAAGACGAGCGCGAGAAAGGCCATCACCGGCGGCAGGACTGCGTTCCAAATCGGGTGCGGCAGGCCGACCAACTCCGGTGCCCACGTGAAAAACCCGCCCAACATCGGGGCGGCGAAGGCGGCGATAATCGCACCTAAAAACCCGGCGAGTGAGTAAATCATCCCCGCCGCACGACCAGTTGTGGCGTAGAACGCGATGATGAGCAGCGCCAGCAACCAGATTGTCATGCCCGATTGATAACCGCCGGTCACGCGGCTTGCACGAAGAAAAAGGACCTGCCGCGGCAATAGAGGATTGCCTTGAGAACACGGCCGTTATACGGTGCCTGAATTATCGCCGGACAAAGCAGTCCAATGGCGGCGGGGACAAAAGTCGTAACCAGTCGTAAAGTCGTATATGCAGCAACACCCTGATCCCAAGGACCCAGCGCGGCGGAATTTCTTCGCCGAGGGCGCGTCGGTCGTTATCGGCGGCGTCATCAGCCTCGTCCCTGTCGTCGCTGGCGCACGAGTGCTTCTCGATCCGCTCCGGCGCAAATCGAAGGCCGGCGCTGCCACCCGTGTGACGTCACTCGACGCACTGCCGCCGGATGGCGTGCCGCGTAAATTCCCCGTCATCGCCACGCGCATAGACGCTTGGAACAAAAGCACGGCCCCCATCGGCGCGGTCTATCTGCGCCGCTCGCCGGAGGGCGTGGTGACGGCGCTCAACGTCGTCTGTCCGCACGCGGGTTGCTTCGTGGATTACGTGGCCGAGAAGAGTTCCTACCTTTGCCCCTGCCATAACAGCACGTTCAAGCCTGATGGCGCGGTCAGCGATGCGAAAAGCCCCAGCGCACGGGCGCTCGATTCTTTGGAAGTAGAAGTCCGAGGTGGCAAAGAGATCTGGGTTAAGTTCCAGAACTTCAGAGCCGGCCATGCTGAAAAGATTCCCTGCACATGAAGTCAATGTTTGGGTGGCTCGACCACCGTACCGGTTACAAAAAACTCCTCCACGAGGTCCTCTTCGAGAACATCCCCGGCGGTTCCCGCTGGCGGTACGTCTGGGGAAGCACGCTCACCTTCGGCCTCGTCATCCAGTTCATCACCGGCATTTTCCTCTGGATGGCCTACTCGCCCAGCTCGCAGACGGCGTGGGAAAGTGTCTATTACATTCAGGAAGAAATGGCCGGCGGCTGGTTGCTGCGCGGCTTGCACCACTGGACGGCGCAGGTGATGACCGTGCTGCTGATACTGCATTTGATGCAGGTGGTGATTGATGGCGCGTACAAAGCGCCGCGCGAAGTGAACTTCTGGTTCGGGATGATTCTGCTGCAGCTCATCCTCGCCCTCTCGCTCACCGGCTACCTGCTGCCGTGGGACCAGAAAGGCTACTGGGCGACGAAAGTCGCCACGAGCATTCTCGCCATCGTGCCGTTCGTCGGTGAGGATTTGCAGAAGCTCGTCATCGGCGGACCGGACTACGGCCACCACACACTCACCCGTTTCTTCGCACTGCACGCGGGCGTGCTACCGGGATTGACCGTCGCGCTCATCGTCGGCCACATCTATCTTTTCCGACGCCATGGCATCACGCCGAAGGAGCCCGTGAAGAAGCCCGATGCCGCGTTCTGGCCCGACCAAGTTTTCAAGGACGCCGTCGCCTGCATGGCCGTGCTCGCCACCGTGCTTTTCTTCGTCATCCGCCACCACGGCGCCGAGCTTGCCGGGCCCGCCGATCCTTCCGAGCCGTTCTCCGCCGCGCGGCCGGACTGGTATTTCCTCTCCCTGTTCCAGTTCCTCAAATACTTCCCCGGCACGACCGAAATCTGGGGCGCCATCATCATCCCCGGCCTCGTGATGACGGTTGTGATGCTGATGCCGTTCCTCGGCAAATGGCAGCTCGGCCACCGTTTCAACCTCGGTCTGCTCTACAGCATTCTCGCCGGCTCCGGACTGCTCACTTACCTCGCGCTCAAGGAGGATAATAAAAACCCGATGTACCTCGCCGCTGTGAAAGAGGCCGAGCAAAACGCCGCGCGCGTGAAGGTGCTGGCGAAAGCGCCCGCGGGCATCCCGCTCACCGGCGCGGCCGCTCTGCTGCGCGATGATCCGCTCACGCAAGGTCCGAAACTCTTCTCCAAAAATTGCGCCTCCTGCCATCGCTTCGGTGGGCATGACGGCACGGGCGTCGAGGTGAAAGACGCGCAGACCGCGGCCGACCTGCAGGGCTTCGGCTCGCGCGCGTGGCTCGCTGGACTGCTTAATCCCGACAAAGTGGATAGTATCCACTACTTCGGCGGCACTAAATTCAAGGCCGGCAAGATGGCCAAGTTCGTCAAAAACACGGTCCGCGAGTTCACGCCCGAGCAGAAGGGGCAGCTTGTCAAAGTGATCAAAGCCGTCTCCGCCGAAGCGCAGCTTCTCTCGCAGAAAGAGCTCGATACGAACGATGCCGCCGACATCGACGAAGGCCGCAAACTCGCCACCGGCGAAACGATGCGTTGCACCGAGTGCCACGCCTTCCGCAAAGCCGACGACACCGCCATCGCGCCCGACCTCACCGGCTGGGCTTCACGCGCGTGGTTGACCGACTTGATCCACAATCCAAAACACGAGCGCTTTTACGGCAAACGCAACGACCGCATGCCCGCCTTTGGCGAAGACCAAGTGCTCGATGCCAAACAAATCGGACTCATCGCCGATTGGCTCCGCGGAGATTGGTACGAACCGACGAAGGCGAAGTAGCCGAAAATAGAGATTCTCGAGGATTTCCCCCTTTCTCGTCCGCCAGTGAAGGCGTTGGACGGGATTGGGGGAAATTATTTTCAACTTTCTTGTAAAAACCGATTGACGTTCACACCACAAAGCCGCTACACATAGTGGAGTTCATTGAAACACGACACAATTACTGGTGTCGACTGGTGTAAAGAAGCTGAAACGAAGGCTTGGGGAATTGGCAGAGGATTCCGTGCTTTGAAAGCACGCAGTGAAAGCGTGACTTAAACGCAGCATTAGCAATGCAACCCCGCCGCTTCGGGAATGGCTCGAACTGAATGGGGCGATTTTGTTCCTCTCGCCTTCCGATCGTTTCTTTGCACTGGCCTCTCCGCAGGGTGCGGAGGCTGTCCCGCCAAGGGCAGTCGGGGAAAGGGCTCAGTTGGTGAGGCGCGAGGCGCGTCTCCTGTCGCCCCAAACTCCCCCGTAAAACGCGGCTGGCAACCGTAAGAATCGAAGACAGACCATGCACAGCGAACAGCTCAACGGCCAACTCAACCTCGCCAACATCGACCCCCTCCAGCACAAGGAGTTCACCGTCCGCAAACGTGACGGACGCGTTTCCCAATTCGACGAGACGCGCATCTACCTCGCCATCGAGGCCGCCTTCAAGGTCGAGTCTGGATTGACCCGCGACGAGCAAGCGCCCGACGTGATGCAGGCCGTCGTCCAGAAAATCACCGAGAAGGTCGTGCAGGAATGCCTCGCTCGCGCCGTCCGCGGCGAAGTGCTCGATATCGAGCGCGTGCAGGACACGGTCGAGACGCAGTTGATGGCTGCCGGTCAGCACGCCATTGCGAAGAGCTACATTCTTTACCGCGAAGAACGCCGGAAATCCCGCGCCCTCAGCGGCGCCCGCACCTCCGAAGGCCAGCCGCAGGCGCAGATTTTCGTCACGCTGAAGGATGGCGGCCGCGAGCCGATCGATCCGCAGCTCATCCGCCGCCGCGTCATCTCCGCCTGCCGCGGTCTCGAGGACAAATGCTCCTACCGCGACATCGTGGACGAGACGTTGCAGAACCTTTACGACGGCGTCCGCGTCGATGAAGTGGACAAAGCGATGGTGATGGCCGCGAAGGCGCGCATCGAGATCGAGCCGGCGTACAGCTACGTCGCCGCGCGGTTGTTGCTGAAAAAGATTTACAAGGAAGTCCTGCCCTCCTTCTCCACCACCGCCGAGATTGCCGGTCTGCACCGCAAGCATTTCAAAGATTACATCGCTGAAGGCATCCACAACGGCCGGCTCAGCGCTGATTTGCTCAAGTTCGACCTCGAGAAAATCGCCGCGGCGCTGCACATCCAGCGCGACGAGCAGTTCGCCTACATGGGGCTGCAGACGGTTTACGATCGTTACCTGCTCCACGTCGGTGGCAAGCGGATCGAGACACCGCAGTATTTCTGGATGCGCGTCTCGATGGGCCTTGCCGCGAATGATGGGAACAAAGAAGCGCGCGCCATCGAGTTTTACGAAGCGCTCTCGAGCTTCCGGTTCACCAGCTCCACGCCCACGCTCTTCAACGCCGGCACGCTCCATCCGCAGCTCTCGTCCTGCTACCTCTCCACGGTGATGGACGATCTCGACCACATCTTCAAAGTCGTCAGCGACGACGCCAAACTCTCCAAGTGGGCCGGCGGACTCGGCAACGATTGGACGAACGTCCGCGCCACCGGCGCGCACATCAAAGGTACGAACGGCGAGAGCCAGGGCGTCATCCCCTTCCTCAAGGTCGCCAACGACACCGCCGTGGCCGTGAACCAGGGCGGCAAGCGCAAGGGCGCCATGTGCGCCTACCTCGAGACGTGGCACCTCGATGCGGAAGATTTCCTCGAGCTGCGCAAGAACACCGGCGACGACCGCCGCCGCACGCACGACATGAACACGGCCAACTGGATTCCCGACCTGTTCATGAAACGAGTCGCGACCAATGGCTCGTGGACATTCTTCAGCCCGAACGACGTGCCTGATCTGCACGATCTTTACGGCCGCGCCTTCGAGCAGCGTTACGCGGAGTACGAGCAGATGGCTGACGAAGGTAAACTCAAACTCTTCAAACGCGTCGAAGCCGTCACGCTCTGGCGCCGGATGCTCACGATGCTCTTCGAGACCGGCCATCCGTGGATCACTTTCAAGGATCCCTCGAACCTTCGCTCGCCGCAGGATCACACGGGCGTCGTGCACAGTTCGAATCTCTGCACCGAGATTCTGCTCAACACCTCCGCCGAAGAGACCGCTGTCTGCAACCTCGGCTCGATCAACCTCGCGACTCACATCAAGGACGGAAAGCTCGACGAGGAACTGCTCGCCCGCACCGCCCGCACCGCGCTGCGCATGCTCGATAGCGTCATCGACATCAACTACTATCCGACGCCCGAAGCGAAGTTCTCCAACCTCAAGCACCGCCCTGTCGGTCTCGGTTTGATGGGCTTTCAGGATGCGCTGTACATGCTGCGCATCCCGTACGCGAGCAACGCGGCCATCGAGTTCGCCGACCGTTCGATGGAGATGATCAGCTACTACGCGATCCTCGCCTCGACCGAACTGGCCGCCGAACGCGGCGCTTACTCCAGCTACAAAGGCTCGAAGTGGGAGCGCGGCCTGCTGCCGATCGACACCATCGAACTGCTCGCGCAAGAGCGCGGCGGCCACATGAACATGGACCGTTCCAGCACGATGGATTGGGACAAAGTCCGCGCCGCCATCAAGCAGCACGGCATGCGCAACAGCAACACGATGGCGATCGCGCCGACCGCGACGATCTCGAATATCGTCGGCGTCAGCCAATCCATCGAGCCGACTTTCAAGAACCTTTACGCGAAGAGCAACCTCTCCGGCGAGTTCACCACCATCAACACCTACCTCATCGAGGATTTGAAGGGGCTCAACCTCTGGGACGCCGAGATGGTGAATGACCTGAAGTATTTCGACGGCTCCATCCTCGAGATCGAGCGCATCCCAGCCGAGCTGAAGGAAGTGTATCGCACCGCGTTCGAGATCAATCCCAAGTGGCTCATCGAATGCGCCAGCCGCCGCCAGAAGTGGATCGACATGGGCCAGTCGCTCAACCTTTATCTCGCCGATCCGAATGGTGCGAAGCTGAGCGCGATGTATCAGTTCGCCTGGGAAAAGGGTCTCAAGACCACATATTATCTGCGCACCACGGCCGCCACGCAGATCGAGAAATCGACGCTCGACGTGAACAGCCGCGGTGTCCAGCCGCGTTGGATGAAGAACCAATCCGCTTCCTCCAACATCAAGCTCGACCGCGAGCCCGCCGCAGGCGAAACGCCCGCAACCGAAGCGGCGGTCACACCCGCCACGCAGGTCGTCAACGCCTGCAGTATCCTCGACCCCACGTGCGAGGCTTGTCAGTAAACCGATTTAACAAAAATCAAAGGAAGTAACCTATGTCCTGCTGCAACGTCTCCAACACCCCGGCCGAAGCCCACGACCTCACCAAGCGCGTCAACCCCGAGGACAAGCGCCTCATCAATTGCAAGGCGGTCGATGTCAACCAACTCATGCCGCTCAAGTACAAGTGGGCGTGGGAGCATTATCTGAACGCGAACAAGAACCACTGGCTCCCGAGCGAAGTGCCGATGCAGAAGGACATCGAGCTGTGGAAATCGAACAAGCTCACCGCCGATGAGCGCCATGTCATTTTGCGCAACCTCGGCTTCTTCAGCACCGCCGAGAGTCTGGTGGGCAACAACATCGTGCTCGCCATCTTCAAGCACGTCACGAACCCCGAGTGCCGCCAGTATCTGCTGCGCCAAGCCTTCGAGGAGGCTATCCACACGCACACCTTCCACTACATCTGCGAGTCGCTCGCCCTCGATGAGCGCGAGGTGTTCAACATGTATCACGAGGTCAACTCTATCAGCGAGAAGGACCAATTCGAGATGAAGCTCACCGCCGAAATCCTCGACCCAAACTTCAGCACCGACACCGTCGCGGGCGTGCAGACGTTCCTCAAGAACCTCGTCGGATTCTACGTGATCATGGAAGGCATCTTCTTCTACTCCGGTTTCGTGATGATGCTCTCCTTCCACCGCCAGAACCGGATGACCGGCATCGGCGAGCAGTTCCAGTACATCATGCGCGACGAGACCATCCACATGAACTTCGGCGTGGACCTCATCAACGGCATCAAGGAGGAAAATCCCGAAGCGTGGACGCCCGCCTTCCAAGCCGAGCTGCAGCAACTGATCGAGCAGGCCGTCGAGCTCGAGATTAACTACGCGCAGGATTGCCTGCCGCGCGGCATCCTCGGCCTCAACGCCGGACTCTTTCGCGAGTACGTCCAGCACGTCGCCGACCGTCGCCTCGAGCGCATCGGCATGGCCACCCGTTACGGCTCGCGCAACCCGTTTCCGTGGATGAGCGAGACCATCGACCTCGGCAAGGAAAAGAACTTCTTCGAGACACGCGTGACCGAGTACCAGAACGGATCGCTCACCTGGTGATTTAGGGGGTGGAGAACCGGGCGGCGGCTGGCAGCCCTTGCTGGCCGCCGCCTTTTCTTCTCAACCACAACACGACGTTACGAATTATGGGAGTCCACTCCGACAAATGGATCCGCAAGATGGCCAAGGAACACGGCATGATCGAGCCGTTCGCCGAAGGCCAAGTGCGCCAAGCCGCCGACGGCACACGCGCCATCAGCTACGGCATCTCCAGCTACGGCTACGACCTGCGCGTCTCCGATGAGTTCAAGGTTTTCACCAACGTCTTCAGCACCGTGGTGGATCCAAAAGCCTTCGATGATAAATCATTCGTGAACATGCAGACCGACGTCTGCATCGTGCCGCCGAACTCCTTCGCGCTCGCCCGCTCCGTCGAGTATTTCCGCATCCCGCGCCATGTCCTCACCATCTGCCTCGGCAAATCCACCTACGCCCGCTGCGGCATCATCGTGAACGTGACGCCGTTCGAACCGGAGTGGGAAGGCCACGTCACGCTCGAGATTTCAAACACCACTCCGCTCCCCGCCAAGATTTACGCGAACGAAGGCCTCGCCCAAGTCCTCTTCTTCGAAGCCGTAGAAGTCTGCGAAGTCTCCTACGCCGACCGCGGCGGCAAGTATATGAAACAGACCGGCATCACCATCCCGCGGATGTGATGACCGCGCCGCTCACCACCGAGTTTCTCCCCGCCGCCGACAAAAGTTCGTGCCAACTCATGGTCGTGCTCCACGGCCTCGGCGACAGCATGGACGGTTTCCGCTGGCTGCCGGAGGCGCTCAATCTTCCGTGGCTGAACTACCTGCTCGTGAACGCGCCCGACGCCTACTACGGCGGTTACTCGTGGTACGATTATGCGGGCGACGCGCGCCCCGGCGTGGCTCGCAGCCGCGAGTTACTTTTCAACTTGCTCGACGCCCAACGAACCGTCGGATTTTCTACGGGGCAAACGTTCCTGCTCGGTTTCTCGCAAGGTTGCCTGATGAGCTACGAAGTCGGCCTGCGCTATCCGCACCTGTTCGCCGGTGTTGTCGGCATCAGCGGCTACGCGCACGAACCGGAAAAGTTGCTGCGCGAACTTTCGCCAGTGGCGGCGGAGCAGCGCTTCCTCATCACGCACGGGACGTATGATCCGGTCGTGCCCTTCGCCGCCTCCCGCGAGCAGGTGAATCTGCTGAAGACCGATGGAATCCACATCGACTGGCACGAGTTTCCGAAGGAGCACACCATCGCCGGCGAAGTCGAGCTGCAGGTGATCCGTGAATTTGTGAAGCGTCAGTCTGGCCGCTGATTCACGACAGCGCGGCCACGGCTCACGATGTTACGGCGCACGCTCGACGAGGATTTTCTTCAGATCGGTCACCCCGTGGCGCATCAACGCCGCGTTTTCGTACAGCACCATTCGCGGCTCCATCGGCGGCATCTTGGCTAACGCGCGCAACCGCTCCAACTCACCCACGGCGAGCGTATCGAGCGCGACAGGATCGCGGCTGAACCACAGCTGGCCGAGCGCCGCGCTGTAGTGCAGCAGCGTCTCCTGCTCGCCCTGATACTGGCAGACCAGCGCATCGGTCACGCACAGCGCCACGCGATTATCGAAAGCGGGCATCGCGAGAATCTCGACCGCCGCCTGCTCGAACCAATTCTGGTCGCGCTCGAAACGCCGCGTGTTGTCCAGCGTGTCCAGCGACAGCCCGACCAAATGCCCCGAGACGCCGGAGCGGCGGCGAACGTTCATCGGCGCGACATGGATGATGCGCGTGATTTCCCGCGTGAGCAGTTTCGTGATGTGCGAGCGACGGCCGACGCCTTCGCCCTTTTTGCCGAACTCCAAATCGGTCGGTGCCGGCTCACCGAGAAACGGCGAGTCGTAGAAAGCCGTCGCCTCGTAACCGGCCTCCGCCGCGCCCGCCACGCGCACTTTGTAACGCGTCTCCAGGGCTTTGAAACCCGCGTGTTCGAGGTCGGCGGCGAACCGGTCCCACACCACGATTTGACGCGGCGCCAAACCGCCAGCCAGCAGGCTTTCGATGAGCGCGGCTGCCGTTTCAACACGCGCGCCACCGCCTTCGCGCGCCGCTGCGGCGACTTTGATGCCGATCAATTCGTTCGTCGCATACACGCCGTTGGTCGTCAGCAACGCACGCCACGCCGCACCCAACTGGTTCGTGCGCGCCAATTGTTTGACACCGCGGTCCACCATCGCACGCACTGTGGCGGCGACCGGTTTGAAATCCACGACCGCGCCAGCCGCCTCGGTCATCACCACGCGCGATGCCGGTTCGGCCTTCGTCGTTTCCGCAGCGGATACGGGCGAAAACAGCGCGCAGATAGCCATCACGCACGCGGTGAACCGCGCCCGCCAATCCGGCGTTGCAAACATTGGTCGCTTTGTTGACACTTCCCGAGCCCGATGTTAGCAGCGCCGTTCATGCAGACCATCAAAAATTCCACCACGCACGGCCTCGTCGCCGCGTTCGCGCTGGCCGCGCTTTTCCTCACCGGCTGCAAGCCGTCCGGTCCAAAAGCTCTACTCGAAGGCGAGCGGCTTATTCGGGAAGGCAAGCCGGAGGAGGCCGTCGCTCCGCTGCTCACCGCCACGAAGCTGCTGCCGCAAAATGCGCAGGCGTGGAACCATCTCGGTATCGCCTATCACAACGCCGGTCAACTCGCTGACGCGATGGACGCGTATCAGAAGGCTGCCACAATCAATCCGAACCTCGCCGCCGCGCGCTTTAACATTGGTTGTCTCCACCTCGAAAGCGGACGTGCGAAGGCCGCGATCAATGAGTTCGCGACCTTCAATGTTCTTCACACTAATTCCTACGAAGGCTGGCTCTGGATTGGTCTGGCGCAGATTCATGCGCAGCAAACCACTGACGCCGAGAAGTCTCTCGCGCGGGCGGCTCAAATCAATCCGCGCGCGCCCGAGGCGCACAATGCACTCGGCGTGCTGCATATCCGGCAGAAGCGCGTGGCCGACGGCGTGAAGAGTTTCTCCGCCGTGCTGCAGCACACCAATTATCCGCCCACGCTCCTGAACGCCGCGATTGCGTTGCATCATCATTATCCCGGCCGCATCGCCGACAACCGGAAGGAAGCGCTCCTGCGCTATCGTAAATACATCGAGGCCGAACCGCTGTCGCCACAGACGGAAGCCGTGCGCGCGATTGTGCTGCAGTTGGAAAGCGAACTCGGCCCGACCAAAATCGCCGTGACCAACGCGCCGCCCACCATCGTCACAAACCGCGTCATAACCGCGACGAACACCGTTCCGGCCACGAATATCGTCATCACACCGAAAACGACCAACGCGCCGCCGATTAAACCGCCGCCGGCCGAAACCAATGTGGTCATCGTCACGCCGCCGCCTTTTCCAAAGCCGCCGCCGACCATCGAACCGTTCAAGCCCGCGCCAGTAGTCACGAACACCCCGCCCGCCGCCGTCACCAACGTGGCGAGCATCCCGCCGGTGAAACCCAAGCCGCCGGTGCCGAATGTGCCGCGTTACAAATACAAAAAGCCCGTAGCGCCCGCCGAAGGCCAGCGCGACGAGGCCAACGTGCCCTTCGAGAAAGCGTTGACGCATCATCGCCTCGGCAATCTGCCCGAAGCCATCGCCGGCTACCGCGCCGTGGTGAAGGCCGATCCCTCTTATTTCCAAGGTCAGTTCAATCTCGCGCTCGCGTTACACGTCGCCAACGACCTCGCTAACGCGCTCGTCACTTACGAGACCGCGCTGGTGATCGATCCGCTTTCGCTCATGGCGCGATATAACTTCGCGCTCGCGCTGGACAAGCAGAAGTTCCCGCTCGATTCCGCAAACGAGCTGGAGGAATTGCTCGTCACCCATCCGGCTTACGTGCCCGCGCATCTGCTGGCGGGCAACCTCTACGCGCAGCAATTGAAGCAAGCGGACCGCGCGCGCGACCATTACCGGCGTGTGCTGCAGCTCGAGCCGGGGCACGCAGAGGCGACCAACATCCGCCGCTGGCTCGCCGCTCATTCGGATTGACCCGCGCCGCGTTATGGCCGGTCTCTTTTCGCAAGCCAACCTCGAACAGGTCCGCGCCGCCAGCGACATCGTGGACGTGATCGGCGGCTACTTCCCGCTCAAGCGCGCTGGCACGAACTTCACCGCGCTCTGCCCGTTTCACAAAGAGAAGAGCCCGAGCTTCAACGTCAATCCGCACAAGCAGATCTTCCACTGCTTCGGCTGCCACAAAGGTGGCGACGTGTTCGGCTTCGTGATGAATTTCGAGAACGTGGATTTCCCCGAGGCCGTGCGCCGGTTGGCCGAGCGCGCGCGCATCCCGCTTGAGTTCGAGAACAACCCGGCACAACGGCAAGCGCGCAATCTCAAAGACCAGCTCCTCCAGATTCACGAACAGCTCGCGTTGCGCTGGCAGGCCGCGCTGGAGAACGACGCGAAAGGCCAGATCGCCCGCGATTATCTGGCCAAACGCGGCGTCAGTCCCGATGCGGTGAAACTCTTTCGCCTCGGCTACGCGCCCGAGGCGTGGGATGACACGGTGAACTGGGCAAGAAGCAAATCCTTCGAACTCGCGCTCGTCGAGCAGGCCGGCCTCATCATCCACAAGGAAGGCACCGACCGGCATTACGACCGTTTCCGCGGCCGGCTGATGTTCCCGATTTGCGACGAGCAGGGACGCATCATCGCCTTCAGCGGCCGCATTCTCATCGGCGACGAGAAGTCGGCGAAGTACGTCAACTCGCCCGAGACGCCCATCTTCACAAAGGGCAAAGTTTTCTTCGGCCTCGATAAATCCAAACGCGCGCTCGTGGACGCGGGCAGCGCGCTCATCTGCGAAGGCCAGCTCGATCTCATCGCCTGTTTCACGGCCGGCGTGCAAAACGTCGTCGCGCCGCAAGGCACCGCGTTCACTCACGACCACGCGCGCATCCTCAAACGTTACGTCGATGAAGTGGTCCTCTGTTTCGATTCCGACACCGCCGGACAAGCCGCCGCCGTGCGCGTGCTCGACAGCCTGCTCGCCGCGAACCTCGCTATCCGTGTCGCCATCGTGCCCGCGCCACACGATCCCGACAGCTTCATCAAAGAGCACGGCGCCGACGCTTTCCGCCAACTCGTCGAGAAAGGCGCCGCTTTCTTCGACTGGTATCTCGATAAGCTCTGCGCCATTCACGACACCAATTCCGATAAAGGCCGTGCCGCCGTGCTGCGCGAGATGGGTGCCGCTGTGCTGAAGGCCGGCGACACCGTGTTCGCGGACACCTACGAACAGAAAACCGCGCTGATGCTCGGCGTGTCGCCCATTTCCGTTCGTGCCGAGTGGAAGAAAATTCGTGTGAACTCGCCCGTTGCGGAGCAGCCCGACAGCATTATCGAGCCATCGACCGAGGCCGAGCCGAGGCCCAATCCGCTCGAGTTCTGGCTGCTCAAACTCGCGTTCGACGAGGTGGTGAACTTCGACTGGCTCATTGCGCATCTCGATCTCGATTGGGTGAGCCACCTCACCACGCGCCAGTTGCTCGCTCGGCGACTTGACGTACACGCGCATCAGACGTGGCGCGGCGCAGCGGGTTTTTTGAGCGAGATTGAAGCCGAGCCGGCTCGCGTGTTACTCAGCGAATCTCTGGCCGATGCGCGGCCCGCCGAGAATCCGCAGCAGCAACTCGCCGATGTCTTGCTCCGCTTGCGCAACCAATTCATCGACCGCCGCCTCATGCGACTCACGCAGGAATCGGCTCGCGCCGGTATCGCCGAAAGCGAGTTGCTCCCCCTTCTCCAGCAGCAGCAATATCTCCGCCGGCTCAAGCAACAGCCGCTCCAACCGCGCGCCGACGAGGAGTAAAGTTGGCTTTCGCCTTGCTGCGCGCGGCTTTCCCATTATCTTGGCGTCGTGGAAATCGTCATCGCATTGCTCGTCACAGGTACAGTGTTGCTGTTGCTCGAGACGGTGCTGCCGGGATTGGTCGCCGGCACGATTGGATTCTGCTGCCTCATCGGCGGCGTGACGATGGCTTACGTGAACCTCGGCGTGACCGCGGGCAACTGGACGCTGCTCGGTGTGGGCGCGGGGTTGAGCTTCGGCACTTTTCTTTGGGTGAAATATTTTCCCGACAGCCGCGCCGCACGTATCTTCATTTCCGACCAGCAGGTCGGCGAACTGGGCGTGGGCGACGCGACGCTGGTGAACCAGACGGGCGTGGTCCATTCCAGCCTGCGCCCCTGCGGCACCGCGATCATTGGCGGCAAGCGGCTTGACGTCGTGACGGAAGGCAGCTTTATTGAGCCCGGCACGCCGGTCAAAGTGATCACCGTCGAAGGTTTGCGCATCGTGGTGCGCCCGCTCTAATTAGTCATCCAACCAACCAACCCCCTCAACTATGCAACTCCCATTCCTCGCAGAAGGTAAAGAAGTCTTGTGGCTGGCCCTCTTCGTCTTTATCGGCATCGCGCTGCTGGTCATCGGCGTTCTCGTCATCAACTTCTTCAGCGTGTGGGTGCGCGCGCTCTTCTCCGGCGCGAAAGTCACCTTCACCGAGCTCATCGCGCTGCGCCTGCGTTCCGTGCCGGTGGGCATGCTGGTGGACACGCGCATCACCGCGATCAAATCCGGATTGCCGCTGACCATTGATGACCTTTCCACGCACTATCTCGCCGGCGGCAACATCGAGATGGTCGTGCTCGCGCTCATCGCTGCGCGCAAGGCCGCCATCCACCTCGAGTTCGACCGCGCCTGCGCCATCGATCTCGCGACCAAAGGCACGAACAAGAGCGTTCTCGAGGCCGTAAAAACTTCCGTGAACCCGAGAGTCATCCCCTGCCCGAACCCCGCCTCGGGTAAAACGACCATCGATGGCGTCGCGAAGGACGGCATCGTGGTGAAAGCCAAAGCACTCGTGACCGTGCGCACAAACCTCGACCGCTTCGTCGGCGGCGCGACGGAGGAGACCATCATCGCACGCGTCGGCGAAGGCATCGTCACCACCATCGGCTCGGCGGAGAGCTACAAAGTTGTGCTCGAGAATCCCGATCGCATCTCCAAGACCGTGCTCGAAAAGGCGCTCGATTCGAACACCGCCTTCGAGATTCTTTCCATCGACATCGCTGACGTGGATGTCGGCGAGAACATCGGCGCGAAACTGCAGGCCGAACAGGCCGAGGCGAGCAAGTTGATCGCGCAGGCACAGGCCGAAGTCCGCCGTGCCGCCGCCGTCGCGACCGAACAGGAGATGATCGCCCGCGTCGCCGAAATGCGCGCGCGTGTCGTCGAGGCCGAAGCGCAGGTGCCGCAGGCGATGGCCGAGGCTTTCCGCAAAGGCAACCTCGGCATCATGGATTATTACCGGATGAAGAACATTCAGGCTGACACCGGCATGCGCGAGAACATCGCCGGCGGCCCGAGCGCCACTCCCAGCGGCCATCAGCCGAGCTGAGCGCGGTTCGCGAACAACGCGATAAGTCATTGCGATGATCGAGCCAAGCAACATCGAGCGCGTGCTTTCCGCCGAAGGGTGGGAATCGCTGCTCATCGTGCTGGCCATCATGATTTTCTCCGGCCTCGCGAACCTCATCAAAAAGTTCCAAGGCCAACCGCGAGACACGTCGTGGGAGGATGAATCGCAACCCGCGCCTTCACCTTCGAGGCCGGCTCAATCATCGTGGGAAGATGAGTTGCGGCGGATGCTCGAAGAGGAGAAACCGAAGCACGTCGCACCGCCTCTCCTCGCTCCAACGACGTACAAGCCGGCCACATTGAGACCGTCCGCAACGGTTCACGACCAAGAGGAAGGCCCGTCATCGCCCTCTCTGGCGCATCTCACGCAATCGGCCACGGTCTATGAGCGGGCGGCGGCGCTGCACGAACGCGTGGCGGCACACCTCCATCAGGTGGGCCAGCACACGGAACTTCATCGCCCTGCTCTTCCCGTCGCGCATACCAAGCAGCGTTCGGCCGAAGCCGAGGCCGCCGTGGCACTACTCCGGAAGCCGGCCAGCGCTCGGCAGGCGATTATCGCTTCCATCATTCTTGGCACACCGAAATCGCTGGAGAATTAACCGAGCGTTTTAAAGCACACACAATTAATCCGAAGTCGTCGGAAAAGAAAAAGGCCGCGCATTGCGCGGCCTTTTTGTTTCAGGTTCCAAATAGAACTCGGCTTAATCCACGTAAGTCATCTCGTTGGAGAGCAGGAGCGCCTGCGCGTATTTCTCCCAGACGTTGAGCGGCTTTGGCTTGGAGCTGGGCGGAGCGAAGTCATCAGCCGCTTTCCACTCGTTCATCACCATCGAGCCGGTCTTCGGATCGGGCGCCATCGCTTCCATCATGCCGGCGACCTTCACGACGGGCGCCCAGTTGAAGAAGTCTTGGTGCGGCCCTTTGAGGCAATGCACGATGAAGTCAATCGTGTCGCCCTTCTTCACAATCACGTTGGCGGCGGCAGCGGCGGCACGGCCGCGCTTGGCGTTACCGCGCCAGAGTTCCTTCGGCACGCCGGAGGCCGTGTGGAGCATGAAGCCGCTGACGCCATCATACACCTTGTCGAGCGCGTCCTTCTGGGCTTTGGGGAGTTTGTCGAAGATGGCCTTGGCCTTCTCGTCGATGTAATGATCGAGACCCCCTTCAATGTTCACGGTCATATCGCGAGGAGCAATCCAGCGACGGACGGCGGCGATCTGCGGGAGAGGGCCGGGATGGCCGCCTTTCGCATCCATCTGCAGATTGCCGTATTGCGAGTCGGGCAGACGGCCGCTCCCCTGCCACGATGTGCCGGTGTAATGGGCGAGCACGTAGAAGCGTGGAAGCTTTTTGGTGAGCTCGTCGTAGTTGCCGTAGCCGTATTTCCACTGCGATTCAGAGGCGGGTTCGGACTTCTGGCCGGATTCTTCCTCGAGGAAGCGGATGCCGAGCTTCATCTCGATTGGCTCGGGTGAACGTTGATAGACGGCTGCGTAGAGCGAGGCGATGCGTTGGTGGTCGCTGCGGAAGTCCTTGAACTCCTTCTTCTCGACGAGGCCGCGAGCGAGGCTCGCGATCATCGGACTGTTCAGCATGAAGAGCGCCTGCTGCGGGACGGTGGAAGTGAACCGCTGCGCAACGGTGGACTCGGGGTTCGCCATGTCGAACGTGCGGAACATCTCGGGCAGATTGCGGCGGTCGATGAAGGCGTACACGCTGCGGCGCGGCGGGAATGGCGCGCGGGTGATCTCGACCGGCTGCCCGCCCATCGTGAGGTCGAGCTTGCCGCTCACGAAGATGAGCGAATCGCGGAACGCCTCGAAGTCGAGACGACGGCGGTTGGTCTTGTAGAAATAGGAGTTGGATGGATCCAAGGAGCCGTAGCGCGGGTTATCCTCGCTGGACTGCTGGTAGGTGTTCGAAAGCATGATCAGCTTGTGCATCTTCTTAATCGACCAGCCGTTCTCCATGAACGTCGCGGCGAGATAATCGAGCAACTCAGGGTGCGTCGGGTCTTCCGAGCGCACGCCGAAATCGCTCATGTTCCGCACGATACCGGAGCCGAAATGGTTCATCCAAATGCGGTTCACCATCACGCGCGCCGTGAGCGGGTTATCTTTGCTGGCAATGGCTTTGGCCAATTCGAGGCGGCCGCTGCCATCCTTGAAAGGCTGACGGTTCGGACCGGAGAGAATCTCGAGGAACTGGCGCGGCGCCTCGGGCCCGAGATTTTGACGACTGCCTTTGATGAACACGCGCGCATTGGCCGGATTGGCGTTATCCACCATCGACATCGCGCGCGGCGGCGAACCGGGATGCGTCACGATGAGGTTATCAATCTTTTCGTCGAAATCGCGCCCTTCGCGATCGCCGATGCGGTTGTTGTCCAACCGCGCGAGCTGCGCGTAGCTGAACCAACTCGGCGAGGCGGGCCCGTAAAGCACCGCGCGGAGCGGTTCGAAGTCGGCCATCGGGAGGCCCTTCACGACGTAGCCAAAACGCTTTTCGGCATCCAGCAAATCGGTCGGCGGCTTGATGCTCGCGTCCTTGCCGCCGGGGTTCGCGCCGTAATAGGCGAGGATCGCACGGCTCCAGTGATACTCAGCTGTGTCGAAGAGCGTTTTGTAGCGGAGAATCACGTCCGACATCGTGGTCGGCGAGGTCGTCTTGAACTGCGCCAGAACGTGCGGATTGATCGGCTTCTTCTGCGGCACAGCGAGCTTCGCGGTGACGAGTTTGGCTTCCGCGGCGAAGTTCGCATTAGTCGAGATGGCCGAGTACGCGAGGAAGTGGGCGAAGACAGCGTCATCGGGTTTCTTACCGGCGAAGTACTTATTCCAGCTCTGCAACACCTCGAACTCGAGCTTCGTGCTCCGCTCGAAAGCTTCGCGATCAGCGCGGTCGCGCATGGGTTTAGGGCTCGTCTTTTGCGCATACCACTGGCCGAGATAGCGGACGGAATTGGTGCGGGCCTTTGTCTGATAATCGAACTCGGTCTTCGTGCGGAACATTTTCCGCTCCGCCTCAATACCATCAACGGTTTTCTTGAAATCTAGATAGTCAGGATTCGTCGCAGCAGAGGAACCCGCCGTGTAATCGGTCTCAATCACCGGCCTCTCCTCCGGTTCGGTGGTGCTGTTGAAGACACCGTACATGGCGTAGTAATCCTTCGTCGGAATGGGATCGAACTTATGATCGTGGCAACGCGCGCAATAGACGGAGAGCCCTTGTGTGCCACGGGTGAGCACGTCGATGCGGTCGTCGATGATCTCGTCCTGGTTACGATCGCGGCGGCCGAGGCTGAGGAAGCCGAGCGCCGGCAACGCCTTTTGATTGTCGCCCGGCAAACGGTCCGCAGCGATTTGCTCGATGAGGAAACGGTCGTACGGCTTGTCTTCGTTCATCGCGTGGATGACGTAGTCGCGGTAGGTATAAGCCCAGAGGTAACGGCCGTTGCCACCGCGGCGGTTGTTCGCGCCGGTGGTGTCAGCGTAGCGGGCCACGTCGAGCCAGTAACGGCCCCAGCGCTCACCGTAGTGCGGCGAGGCTAGCAGGCGGTCAACCACCTTCGCAAAAGCGTCGGGCGATTCGTCGGCCATGAAGGCCGCTGCCTCTTCCGGCGTGGGCGGGAGACCGATGAGATCGAAATAGGCGCGGCGAATGAGGGTCCACTTGTCGGCCGGCAGCGAAGGAAGCACCTTCTTCTCCTCCATCTTCGCGAAGATGAATGCGTCAATCGGGTTCTTGATCCAGGTCTTGACCGGCCGTTGCGGGACAGGAATCTCGGGCTTTTTGACCGGTTGAAAGGCCCAGTGCTTCTTGACCTTTTCAAAATCGTCATCGGTCTTGAGCATCCCCGCCGCCTTGCCGACGCGCGGATCGGGCGCGCCCATCCGGACCCACTGCTCGAGGTCGGAAATCTGCTCGGGCGTCATGCGCGGCTTGCCGCCGGGAGGCATCGCCTCGTCATTGGAATCAGGCAAGCGGATGCGTTTGATGAAGGTGCTCTTGCCGGGATCGCCAGCAACGACGACAGGGCCGGAAGAACCGCCTTTGAGCATTCCCGCCTTGGAATCGAGATAAAGGCCGCCTTTGGCCTTGGGCTTCGCATCGCCGCTGTGGCAGCTGTGGCAGTGCTCGATGAGAGTCGGACGGATTTTCGACTCGAAGAACTCGGAGTCCTCGGGGCGCAATTCCTGAGCGGAGGCAGTCGCCGCCAACCCGCCCGTGATCACCGCCAATACCCAACGAGGATGGCTGGCCTTCATTGTTCTCCTTTTTGTGCGCTCGAGGCGCAACGCTTCTTTCAAATCAGGCAAGAACGCCCATGACCGGCTTGCCCCACTCGTTTTCGTTGTCGGTATTACCGATGAGTCGGGCATCGCGGGCACCGTTCTTGTACATCAGCTTGGTCGGGTCGAAACCGAGGCTCTGCAGGATGGTCGCGTGCAAGTCGCGCACATGAACCTTGTTTTCCACGGCGGAACCGCCGAGTTCGTCGGTCGCACCGTAAGCCATGCCGCCCTTTACCGCGCCGCCCGCCAACACGGCACTGAACGCCTTGTTGTTGTGGTTACGCCCCCCGGGGCCGTCGCGCGTGGGGCTGCGGCCGAACTCGGTAGTGGCGACGATGAGCGTGTCCTTGAAGAGACCGCGCTGCTTGAGATCGGTCATCAGGGCGGACCAGCCGGTACCGATTTCACCAGCGAGGCGGCCGACGGTCTGCGGGATGTTGGCGTGCGTGTCCCAGCCGCCTTGCCAGACCTGCACGAAGCGCACGCCGCGCTCGAGCAAACGGCGGGCGATGAGCATCTGCCGTCCTTGCGCGGTGTTGCCGTAGGCTGTGCGCGTATCCTCGGTTTCCTTGGCGATATCGAAAGCCTCGGTGGCGTCGGTCTGCATCCGGTAAGCCAGCTCGAAGGACAAAATGCGCGCCTCGAGTGCGGCATCCGCCTGACGCCTCTGCTTGTGCGCCTCGTTCAACTGGAAGAGGAGGTCGAGCTGTTTGCGCTGATCGCTCTGGGAGGTGAACTGGCTCTTAATGTTGGCGATGATTTCTTCAATCTTCGTGCTCTGCGAATTGACGAAGGTGCCTTGGAACGCACCGGGCATGAAGGAATTGCTCCAGTTCTTCGCATTGGGCATGCCGCCGGGAGCAAGCGAGACGAATGCGGGCAGGTTCTGGTTCTCGGTGCCGAGACCGTAAGTGACCCACGAGCCAACGCTCGGCTTCGGCTGCTGGAACGAGCCGGTGTTCATCATCAGCGTCGCTTCGTCATGCGCCGGCACGTCCGTGTGCATCGAGCGGATGATCGCCATGTCGTCCGCGTGCGGGGCGAGCTTGGACCACGCTTCGCTGAACTGAAGGCCGCTGCGGCCGTAGTTGGGGAACTCGAACTGCGGCGCCAGCAATTCGCGGCCCATACCGCCCTTGCCATCGCCCGTGCCCATGCCGGCCTTGGCCTTGAGCTCCGGCTTCGGATCCCACGTGTCGAGGTGGGTCTGCGCGCCTTGGAAAAAGATGTGAAGCACGCGCTTGGCTCTGGCCGCGATAGGCGGCTGCTTCGCCGAGAGCAATGCACCCTGCGCCTGCTGGCCGTGCGTCAGTTCGGGATAAAGCATGGTCGCGAGACCGAGTGCGCCGAAACCCGTGCCGAAACGGTTCAGGAACTCGCGGCGGGTCTGGAACTGGTTCTCCAGCCGCGGCCGGTGGTCGTTGATGTAGTTGTCGATCATAAGAGTTGCGCGTTTCGGGACGACTTTAGCT
>Ga0049085_10000284_pt1 | contig 20839 bp, 10 predicted proteins | sample GreLakmeSU08MSRF_FD_66721 | JGI IMG/M metagenome (GOLD analysis project Ga0049085, IMG submission 66721) | Freshwater lentic microbial communities from great Laurentian Lakes, MI, USA - Great Lakes metaG SU08MSRF | ecosystem: Environmental > Aquatic > Freshwater > Lake | place: Great Lakes... | reverse complement strand
TTCAGGAATAGTACTTGGAGGAGGAAGTGGTACAAATAGAACTATTACAGTAACTCCAGCCGCTAATCAATTTACAACTTCACCAGTTACTATAACTTTAACAGTCACAGATCCAAATGATGCAACAGTAAACGGGACTTTAACTATTACAGTAACTTCTGTAAATGATGTACCAAGTTTTACAAAAGGAGCTAATGTAGAAGTTTTACAAAATTCGTCGGCATATAGTCAGGCATTTGCAACAAGTTTAAGTGCAGGTCCTTCAAATGAATCAAGTCAAATTTTATCTTTCACTGCTACAAATAATAGTAACTCATTATTTACTGTTCAGCCGTCAGTTAGTTCGAGCGGAGTTTTATCATTTACTCCGGCAAATAATCAAGTTGGTACTGCAACAGTAACACTTTCAATTCAAGATGATGGTGGAACTGAAAACAGTGGAAATAACTCAAGCACAAATCAAACTTTTACAATTACTGTTTCTGCAGTAAATCAAGCGCCAACAATTAGTGCAATTTCTACTTTAAATATATTAGAAGATGCAGGGGCACAAACTGTTAATATGGCTGGCATTACAAACAGTGGTTTAGCTGGAGAAAGCGCTCAAACAATTGCAATTACTTCTACTTCAAACAGTGGATCTATAGTTGGAAATCCGACAGTTAACTATGTTTCCGCCAATGCAACTGGAACGTTATCCTTGACACCAGCAGCAAATGCAAACACAAGTAGTGGTCCTGTTACAATTACAGTTAGAGTTCAGGATAATGGTGGCACTTCTTTCAATGGAGTTGATACTGCGAAAATTACATTTCAAGTTAATGTAACAGCAGTAAACGATGTTCCAAGTTTTACAAAAGGTAGCAATGTTACTGTGATGCAAAACTCAAGTGCGTATAGTCAGGCGTTCGCAACTTCTTTAAGCAAAGGAGGTGGATCTGATGAAAGCTCACAAACTTTATCCTTTACAGTTACAAACGATGCGAATTCATTATTTACTTCGCAACCAGCAGTCAATGCAAGTGGAGTTTTAGCTTTTACTCCGGCAACTAATCAAGTTGGTACTGCAACAGTAACACTTTCAATTCAAGATGATGGTGGAACAGCTAATAGTGGAAGTAACTCAAGCGTAACCCAAACTTTTACAATTACAATAGCACAAGTAAACCAAGAACCGACTATTGATAATTTAAGTACCTTAACAATTCTTGAAGATGCAGCGCAACAAACTGTAAACTTAACAGGAATAAAAAGTAATGCATTAAATTTGGCCTGGGAGTCTAATCAAGTATTAGCTGTTACTGCTACATCCAGTAACACTGCTATTGTACCAAACCCAACTGTAACATATTCATCTGCAAGTGCAACCGGTTCAATTGCATTTACTCCAATTTTAAATAAATTTGGTACGGTAACAATTTCTGTAACAGTATCAGATAATGGTGGAACTGCAAACGGTGGAGATGATGCGATTACAAAAACTTTTACACTTACAATTACGGGAGTAAATGATAAACCAAGTTATACAGCTGGTGCAAATCAAACAGTTCTTGAAGATGCAGGAGGGCAAAGTGCATCTTGGGCAACAAGTTTAAATAAAGGAAATAGCGATGAATCGGCTCAAACACTTTCATTTGTAATTCAGAATAATACAAACACTGCACTTTTTTCTGCAGGACCTGTAATTGATGCAAGTGGGACTTTAACTTATACTACTGCAACAAACAAAGTTGGTGCTGCAACAGTAACGGTTTACTTACAAGATGATGGTGGAACTGCAAATAGTGGTGTAGATAATACAAGTGACGATCCAAAAAGTTTTACAATAACAGTTACTGGTGTAAATGATGAACCGATTATTAATTCTGTTTCTGATATAACTGTTGATGAAGATGCATCGGCACAAACCATCTCTTTATCTGGAATTGGTGCAGGAGGAGGAACAGATGAAAATAGCCAAACCCTGGCTCTATCAATAACTTCGAGCAACACAAATATAATTCCAACACCAACAATTTCTTATACAAGTGCAAATCCAACCGGGACAATAAATTATACTCCTGCTGCAAATCAATTCACATCCGGTTCACCGGTAGTATTAACTTTAACTTTACAGGATAATGGTGGCACAGCAAATAGTGGTGACGATACAAAAGTAATTACAATAAATGTTACAGTTAATTCTGTAAATGACCAACCGACACTTTCTGATATTGTAAATCCAGCAACAGTTTTAGAAGACGCAGGTGGAAATATTTCAGTTAGTTTAGGAGGAATAACAACCGGAACTGCAAATGAAATTCAAACTTTAACAGTTACAGCAACATCAAGTGATCAAGCAGTAATTCCAAATCCAACAGTAACTTATTCAAGTGCAAATACAACTGGAACTCTTACATTAACTCCACAAGCCGACCAAAATGGAGTAATTACAATTACAGTTACGGTTAGCGACGGAGGAGTAACAAACAGTTCAATTTCAAAAACTTTTCAAGTAACAATAACTCCAGTAAACGATTCACCAAGTTTTACAAAAGGAGCAAATCAAACAGTACTCGAAGATATCGCAAGCCAAACTATATCGAGTTGGGCAACTCTTGTAAAAAAGGGACCGACAAATGAAAACTCTCAAACTTTAACTTTCACAATTGCTACAAATAGCAACACTGGACTTTTTAATGAACAGCCAGCAATTTCTGCAACTGGTGATTTATCATTTAAGCCAGCATTAAATAAAAATGGCTCAGCAACAATTACAGCTTATTTAGAAGATAATGGTGGAACAACAAATAGTGGCGATAATTCTACTTCTGATGCGCCAATAACTTTCTCAATTACAGTTACTGCAGTAAACGATGAACCAACTTTAACAAAACCAACTGATTTAACAATTGATGAAGATGCGGGAACTCAAACTGTTAATCTTGGAGGAATAAGTGTTGGTGGAGGATCAGATGAAGTGGGACAAGCAATGATTGTTTCAGCTACCTCAAGCAGCACAACAATTATTCCAACTCCAACAATAACTTCATATTCAAGTCCCGGCGCAACTGGTACTATGACATTCAGACCGGCAGATGGAAAAAATACTTCCGGAATAAGTCCTGTGACAATTACAGTTCGTGTAACTGATGATGGAGGAACTTTAAATAGTGGAGATGATCAAGTAGAAAAAACTTTTACGGTTACAATTAATCCGGTTAATGATCCCCCAACTTATGTTGCAATTAGCGATTCTTCTATTTTTGAAAATTTAGAAATAAGTACAAATATTGGAACACTTAGTACAACAGATCCTGATGGAGATGTCTCATTCACATATTCATTAGTTGCAGGATCAGGTTCGGATGATAATGCATCGTTTCAAATTGTTGGAGATAAACTTCAATCGAAGGCAATTTATAATTTCGAAGTTAAAAAAACTTATTCAATTCGTGTACAAACAACCGATCAAGGTAATTTAAGTTTTGCGAGAATTATTCCGATTACTATTAAAGATGCAAACGATACACCAACTTGGATTACAATTGATGATTCAACAATAGCAGAAAATGAAGTTGTAAATACAACTATAGGAAATTTATCTACAACGGATGAAGATGTTGGACAAACTTTTACTTATACGCTTGTAAATGGAACAGGAAGTGATAACAATAGTTCGTTTACAATTGTGAGTAATCAATTAAAATCGAATGCAGTTTTTGATTTTGAAGTAAAAAATGAATACACAATTCGAGTTAGAACAACAGATTCTGGAACACCGACAAAATTTTATGAGAGATCAATAATAGTTAAAATTGAAAATGCTAATGATGCACCAACTTGGATTACAATTGATGACTCAACAGTTGCAGAAAATGAAATTGTAAATACAAACGTCGGTACTTTGGGTTCAATAGACGCTGATGTTGGACAAACTTTTACTTACACACTTGTTTCTGGAACAGGAAGTGATAACAATAGTTCTTTCCAAATTGTAAGTGGACAGATTAAAACGTTAGCAGTTTTTAATTATGAAGTAAAGAAAAATTATACAATACGTGTTCGCACAACAGATTCTGGAATACCGACAAAGTTTTTTGAGAGAGCAATTCCAATTACAATTGATGATGCAAACGATACTCCAACTTGGATTACAATTGGTGATTCATCAATTGCAGAAAATGAACCAGATGATGCAGTAATTGGAACTCTTAGTTCAACTGACGAAGATGTCGGTCAATCTTTTACTTATACACTTGTATCCGGTTTAGGTTCGGATGATAATGCCTCATTCCAAATTTTGAATGATAAATTGAAAGCGAAAGAAAGTTATAATTTTGAAGCAAAGAAAGAATATACAATTCGCCTTCGTACAACTGATTCCGGAACACCGACGAAGTTTTTTGAGAGAGCAATTATTGTTTTAATTGAAGATGTAAATGAACAGCCTCAACTTGTTTATCCGGAAAGTTTGGCAGTTAGAATTGCAATTTCTACAACATTAAAATGGAGAAAAGTTTCAGGAGCAATTTCTTATAGAGTTGAAGTTTATGAACAACCTCACACTGCTACTATAGTAGACACAACTTTAACAGCATTTTATAGAGGTGATGTAACTGGTGGAGATACAATTAAAGCATTTACTAACTTCAAAAATTATAAAAAATATTTTTGGAGAGTTTATTCGATGGATAGTAAAGCGAATATAAGTTTCTGGTCTTTCGTTTGGAATTTTAGAACTGTAATTGGTGCGCCAATTCATAAAAGTCCGGCAGATAAAAAACTATGGACAAAAATTCGTGATACGTTAACTTGGCTTGATACAAATAAAGTAGCCACGAAATATGATTTGCAAATTTCACTGAGTTCAAGTTTTGCTAGTGTTGCTAAAGATGTTGCCAGTATCGATTCTTCATTGACGAATCATTATTACGATACATTAACAACAAATTTAACTTATTACTGGAGAATGCGAGCGAGAAATATAACAGATACAAGTTCCTGGACAACTGCTTGGGAGTTTAGAGTTGTTCCCAAAAAACCGGAAGTTGATTCGGTTGTAGTTTCCAAAAACCAATTTAATTTTACTTCAGATACACTTAGAATTCTTTATTATCCAAAAGGAGATATTGGAGATACCGCAACTATGGTATTTGATTATTCGCTTAACAATGGATTAACATGGTTTTCGACTACAAATATTTTAGTCCCTTCAGCAAAAACTGCGATAAAAAATCTCCCAATATTAATGGCTTGGTTATCTGATAAAGATTTTTCATTTATTGAAAACGATTCTGTAAAAGTTCGTATTACTTTAGTTGGAATTGGTGGAGCTGGAACTCCGAGAGCCTCATCTGTTTTTTCATTAGACAATAATCCTCCAACATTTGGTGGTTTGACAACTGCATTTGCTGAAACTACCGGAAATGCAATTACATTAAGTTGGGCAAAGGGAAGTGATAAAAATGGGCCGGTTCGATATTATATTTTCTATGCAGAAAAAGATTCTAATGCAATTAATTATTCTACACCAATTGACAGTATAACTAACGAAAATACTTTAACAAAAACTTTAATCGGATTAAAAAATTATGTTCGATATTATTTAGCAGTTCGTGCTCGCGATCGTGCCGATAATTATGATGGGAATACAGTTGTAAAGAAAGCAACTCCATCAAAACCGGTAAGATTAATTTCAATTACTTCGCCAAGTGGAGTATTTAAAGATTCGGTTTATATTCCATTTGAAGTTGTAGCTGCAATTGATGATACAATTACTATGATTGGTGAATTTAGTAAAAATGATGGTTCAACTTGGTTCTCAATTTTGCAATTAGGTGGAAGAGCTACAAAAGTTTCCAATGTAAATTTTAAAGATTCAGTTTTATGGCGAACAAGAAGTGATAATGAGTTTACAGAATCTATGACGACAAAATTTAGATTGACTGCTTTTGGTTTAGCAGTTAATAGTGCAACCTTACAAACAAATAAATTTACAGTTGATAATACTCCGCCATATATTGACAGCATCAAATCAGTTGTAAATAACGGACAAAATATTGCTGGCTCAGTTGCGTTAAGTTGGACAAAGCCAACTGATTTCAGTTCGCCAGTGGCTTATCAAATGTATGTTTCAGAAACAGCAACTTATAATAGAGCAACTCCAAATCGGGCTTTCCCTTCAAAAAAACCCTCCATAAATGTAGATTCAATGTGGATTCCCGGATTAAAAGCCTTGACAAAGTATTACTTCTCAATGTGGTACAAAGATTCGTTGTCAAATACAGATAGCACACTTGTTTCAAAAGCAAAATATTTTACAACAGGAATGTTGACTGACTACACAAACGATGCAAGAATTTTAACAGACGATTTGGCGAAATTTAGTGATGCTTGGAAAAATAATAACAAACTTGTTGGAGATATTTCTCCATATCGAGGAACTTTCCCTGCGGTTTCAATTGATAATGATGGTTTAATTGATTTGGAAGATTTAACTTTATTTGTAAGAATTTGGAATTGGGCTTTTGTAAATGGCAAAGGTGGTACTTTAATTAATTCACTTGCAAAAGGAAGTAAGTCTTCTGAATCGGAAGGAAATATATCAACCGGTGAAACTAAATTATTAAAAGATGGTAAAACACTTTCAATTCCATTTTTTGTTACTGGAGTAAAAAGTTTTGATGCAATGAACTTGATGTTAAATTATAATACAAATTCAGTAAAAGTTGATTCGTTTGTTTTGAATAACGGATTAAAAAAATACTTTGGTGAATCGATTGTAGCGCTATTTAATTCCGACTCAAAATATGGACTTACAACAACTGCATTTGCAAATCTTGGATTTAAAGAATTAACCCCAGAGACAATTACTGAACTTGGTGTTTTATATGCAACAATAAAAAATAATATTTACGAAGGAAGTTTCAGCGGAGGATTTGAAATTTATTCAGTTTCAAAAAATATAAATCAAAATGGAACTCTCTCATCAAATTACAAAACCGAACCGGTATTACCGAAATTTTTTACATTAGAACAAAATTACCCAAATCCATTTAATCCAAAAACAAATATTAAATTTGCATTACCTGTTCCAAGTAATGTTAAAATTGAGATTTATAATATACTCGGAGAAAAAGTTATTGAGTTAGTAAATCAGCAACACAATGCAGGATTACACACGGTTGAATGGAACGCAAATGTTTCGAGTGGTTTATATTTCTATAGAATTAACGCTGAAAGCATTGATAAAACAAGACGTTTTGTACAAACCAAAAAAATGCTTTTCCTAAAATAAGCTTTACAATTCTTTAGCTTCAGATTTAATATCAATTTTACAATCAAAATCCTTTCTTCAGAATTTATTCAATATTTGTTTATTAACTAAATTAAAATGAATTTTGGAGACAATAATAAAGGTGAAAAATAAGAATGAGTAAAACAATACTAATAGTTGAAGATGAAAAAGATATTGTTGAGTTATTAAAATACAATTTACAGAAAGAAGGCTTTAATGTTTTGGTTGCACATAATGGTAAAGATGCGCTCGACAAAGCAAAAAAAATTCCAAATTTAATTCTTCTTGATGTAATGATTCCAGAGCCAGATGGATTGGAAGTAACAAGAAGATTAAAAAAAGATAAAGAAACTTCTCATATTCCAATAATATTATTAACTGCAAAATCAACTGAACTGGATGAAGTTGTAGGGTTAGAACTTGGAGCTGATGATTATATTACAAAGCCAGTAAGTATCCCACGACTTCTTGCCAGAATAAAAAAAGTTATTCGAAATAAAGAAAATCCAACCGAGAAAAATTCCACAATTATTTTAGATGGCGTTGTAATCGATTCAACTAATTATAAAATATTGATTGATAAAAAAGAAATATTTTTTCCAAGAAAAGAATTCCAATTACTACTTTATCTTGCAGAAAATAAAGGAAGAGTAATCAAGCGAGATTCAATTTTAAGTGCAATATGGGGAGATGGAGTTTTAGTTCTAGATAGAACGATTGATGTTCACATTCGTAAAATCAGAGAAAAACTTGGTAAGTACGCTGACTTGATTCAAACAATAAAAGGTGTTGGTTACCGGATTGAAGATTGATTTCTAGCATAAAAAATAAATTAATTCTAACACTTCTGCTACTTTGTACCGGCATTATTGTTAGCACGGGAACAATTTCAATAATTGTACTTGATAATTTTTATGAAAATCAAATTATTGATGATCTTAAAATTAAGACAAATGAAATAAAATATTTTATTGGAATTCCGAAAGGGAATAATGAAGATGCATACGAGCAACTTCAAAAATTAACAAAAGAGGGTAAATACAGATTAACACTTATTGATAGTGTTGGCAATGTGATTTTTGATTCCGATATACAAGAAAATGAACTAGGGAAACTAGATAATCATTTATTGCGGAGTGAAATAGTTCAAGCTTTAGAATCCGGAGTAGGTGTTAGTAAAAGATTTAGTAATACAATAAAAAACGAAATGCAATATCTTGCATTACGAATTGAACCTCGATTACCACTAAACTCAATATTTTCGAAAGCATATTTTATTAGAATAAGTATCCCTCTGAATAAAATTAAGTTTGCAACAAATGAAGTTAAGTCGACAATAATAATTTTATGTAGTTTGGCGTTTTTAATTATTGCAGTTGTAACTTTTATTATTTCCGGAAAAATTACGCATCCACTTAAATCGATGGCAGATATTGCAACTGAAATAAAAAAAGGAAGCTTGGATAAAAGAATTTCCTATAATTCAAAAGATGAACTTGGGGAACTTGCTACTAGTATAAACTCAATGGTTGATACGATGAATGAAGACATCGTTCAATTAAAAAAATTAGAAAAAATGCGACGCGAATTTTTAGGAAATGTATCACACGAATTAAGAACCCCAATATTTGCAATTCAGGGATTGCTCGAAACTTTGCTAAATGGTGCATTAGAAGATTCAGATGTAAGAAAAGATTTTGTTGCTCGCGCTTTGTCAAACACAAAACGACTTGATACTTTATTAGGTGAATTAATTACAATCTCAAGTATTGAAACAGGTGAGATGAAAATGAGTTTCAGATATTTTAAGTTACAAGAGTTTCTATCGCAATCCATATTTGAAATGGAACAACTTGCTGAATCTTTTAATGTTAAATTGAAATTAGAAAAAATTGATAATAATATTGAAGTGTACGGTGACAAAGAAAAACTAAAACAAGTTGTAATTAATCTAATTCAAAACGGAATTAAATATAATATTCCAAAAGGAACAGTTGTTATATCAACAATGAAAGAAGCAGATCAAATTAAAATTATTATAAAAGATTCTGGAGTTGGAATATCCGAAGAACATATTTCAAGAATATTTGAAAGATTTTACAGAATCGATAAAGAGCGATCGAGAGATACCGGAGGAACAGGTTTGGGTCTTGCAATTGCGAAACATATTGTTGAAGCTCATGGTAATAAATTGGAAGTTTTAAGTGAATTGCAAAAGGGTTCCAAGTTCAGTTTTACATTACAACGTAGTAAAATATAGCTTATTTGTGGGATTCGAAAAGGGGAATGAGTTAACAATTTCTTAACATTGGCATAATAATTTTTTAATAGTGTAATTCTATTTTTGTCTGAAATTAGTAACTAGTAATCGTGAATTTATTAAAAAATAACCAATAATTTAACAAAACAAAAAATGAAAAAAATAATAACTCTAATACTAACTTTAGCCATTATAAATATTTCTACAAATTCTGCAGAAATTATTACAGTTAAAGGTTCCGATACAATGGTAATATTAGCACAAAGATGGGCTGAAAATTATATGGCAAAATTTCCAGATGTTACGATTCAAGTAACCGGTGGTGGATCAGGGACTGGAATTTCTGCTTTAATAAATGGTACAACTGATATTTGTAATGCATCACGCCCGATGAAAAAAACAGAAAGAGAAAAATTAAAAGAAAAATATAATACATTCGGTATTGAAATTAAAACCGCTGTCGATGCTTTATCAGTTTATGTAAATGAGACAAATAAAATTAAAGAACTTAGTTTAGCTCAGTTAAAAGATATTTATCAAGGTAAAATAACAAACTGGAAAGAAGTTGGCGGAGCAGATGAAAAAATAATTCTTTATAGTCGTGAAAATAGTTCCGGTACATACGAATACTTTAAAGAACATGTACTTCTCAACGAAGATTTTTCACAATCTTCACAAAATATGCCGGGCACCGCAGCAGTTGTAAATGCAGTTTCAAATGATAAATCAGGAATTGGATTTGGCGGAGCAGCTTTCAGTAAAGGAATTAAATCCTTAAAAATTAAAAAAGATGACTCTTCAAAAGCATACGAGCCTACAGAAAAAAATGTTAAAAGTGGTAATTATCCAATCTCACGATATCTCTTTATGTACGTTAAATCAAAACCAACAGGAGCATTAAAAAAATATATTGACTGGATTTTAAGTAAAGAAGGCCAATCAATTGTAAATAATGTTGGCTACTTTCCGATAAAGTAAAAACCCAGAATAACTATAGTTTAAATAAAATACTTCGCTGAAAAAAAATCAAATAAGAAAAAAATTTCGATTATCAGGATTAAAAGAAATTATTGCTGAGTTTTTAATAAAATCAATTTCTTTTACTTCGTTTATATTTATTATTCTGATATTCTTATTTGTATTTAGAGAGACACTACCAATATTTTTTCAACAAGAAAAAAAAGCAACAATTGAAAATGTTGAAGAATATGAGACATACGGCGATGAATCAATCTCATTAAATTTATTACCAACAGAACTTACCGTTACAAAAAATGAACAAATATCCGATGAAGGAACACTTTCAAAAATAATCGGGGAAATCTGGCAACCAATATCAAACAATCCTAAATTTGGATTAATTTCGCTTTTTATTGGAAGCTTAAAAGTTACAATTATTGCAATATTATTTGCCGCACCAATAGCAATTGCGGCTGCGTTATACACATCATTTTTTGCTTCAAAAAAAATTAGAGTAATATTAAAACCAACAATAGAATTTCTTGCGAGCTTCCCATCAGTTGTAATTGGATTTTTAGCTCTTACAGTATTTGCAACTTTTTTTCAACAATTATTTGGAACTGTATTTCGGCTAAATGCTTTCGTTGGCGGAATCGCTTTAGCGTTAGCTGTAATTCCAATAATTTATACTGTTGCAGATGATGCGCTTGTGGCAATCCCAACACATTTTACGGAAGCAAGTTACGCACTTGGCGCATCCAAATGGCAAACTGCTATTTATGTAATTTTACCGGGAGCGATTCACGGAATTTTTGCTGCAGTACTTTTGGGTATTGGTCGTGCATTTGGCGAAACGATGATTGTATTAATGGCAACTGGAAATGCTGCACTTATTTCTTTTAATTTTGCAGAACCTGTTCGCACATTAACAGCAACAATTGGGGCAGAGATGGCAGAAGTTGTTTTTGGAGATACACATTACAATGTTTTATTTTTTATTGGTACATTTCTTTTAGTATTCACTTTCATCTTAAATATTATTGCGGAAGTTGTTGTTAAAAAAGGAATTATTAAAAAATTTAGTGGCTCCGAATGAAAAATAGAATAATTGGAAGTTCTGTAATATTTCTATCTGCGTTTTCTGCTTTTATTATTGTTGCAATAATTTTATTAATGCTCTATATAATTTATTCGGGCGGAAGTAATTTATTATCATTAAGTTTTCTATTAGATTCTCCAAAAGATGGAATGACTTCCGGTGGAATATTCCCTGCAATTGTTGGAACTTCATTATTAGTTATTATTATGACAATTGCAGGTGTTCCCGTTGGAACAATTACCGCAATTTATCTTCATGAATATGCAAGTCAAAAATCTATTTTTACAAGAATGATTAGATTTGCAGTAAACACACTCGCCGGAATTCCTGGAATTGTATTTGGATTATTTGGTTTCGGATTCTTCATCCAATTTGTTGGAGTTGGAATAGATAAAAATTTAGGAGTTGAAACAGTTCGTTGGGCGCAGCCAAATATTTTATGGGCAAGTTTAACAATGGCATTACTTACACTTCCGGTTGTAATTGTTTCAGTTGAAGAAGCATTAAGAAATGTACCGAAAGAATATAGAGCTGCAAGTTTAGCACTTGGCGCAACAAAATTTACTACAATAATAAAAGTTGTATTGCCAAATGCAATTTCAGGAATATTTACGGGATCAATTCTGGCAGTGGGAAGAGGAGCCGGAGAAGTTGCACCTATTTTATTTACAGGAGCTGCATATTTTTTACCTCAAATTCCACAATCACTTTCAGATCAGTTTATGCATGTGGGTTATCATTTGTATATTATGACAACACAATCCGCAGATGTAGAAGCTACTAAACAGATACAATTCGCGAGTGCGTTTGTACTTCTTTTATTAACATTTATTCTAAATTTTTCTGCTATACTTTTAAGACAGCGAATGCAGAAAAAATTAGTTTCATAGTTTAAAAAATTTTATGGATCCTTTGGAATTAGAAATTGAAATAATCTCAAAAATAAAAGTTGAGAATTTAAATCTTTATTATGGAAGCAAACAAGTTCTTAAAAATATTTCATTAAATATTAAAGCAAACCAAGTAACTGCATTAATTGGTCCTTCCGGTTGTGGAAAGTCAACTTTCATAAGATCGCTTAATAGGATGAATGATCTTATAGATTCAACTCGAACTGAAGGAACAATTTTACTTGACGATGTAAATATTTACGACAAAGATATTGATGTTGTTGAATTAAGAAAAAAAGTTGGAATGATATTTCAGAAGTCAAATCCATTTCCAAAATCGATTTATGAAAATGTTGCATTTGGTCCGAGAATAAATGGAATAAATAATAAAAAAACACTTGATGAAATAGTAGAAAAAAGTTTAAAAAGAGCAGCACTTTGGGATGAAGTAAATTCTAATTTAAATAAAAGTGGACTTGCACTTTCAGGTGGTCAGCAACAGCGACTTTGTATTGCAAGAGCATTAGCAGTAAATCCGGAAGTATTATTAATGGACGAACCGGCAAGTGCATTAGATCCAATTGCAACTGCAAAAATTGAAGAACTTATTTTTGAATTGAAACAAAAATATACAATTGTAATTGTTACACACAATATGCAACAAGCAGCTCGTGTTAGCGATGAAACCGCTTTCTTTTATCTTGGAGATTTGGTTGAAATAAACGAAACAAAAAAATTATTTACTTCGCCAGATAAAAAACAAACCGAAGATTATATAACTGGAAGATTCGGATAAAAATTTTTGTAAATTAAAATATAGATAAAATATGGAACGACATTTTAAAAATGAATACGAACATTTATTTGCAAGCTTAATAAAAATGGGTAGTTATGTTGAAGAGGCAGTAGAACATTCAACAAAAGCACTTCTTACAAACCAAATTAATTTAGCGAAACAAGTTATAGATGGTGATAATAGAATTAATACATTAGAAATTGTAAATGATAATTTGATAATCGATCTTTTAGCACTTCATCAACCTGTTGCAACGGATTTGCGGATGCTTCTTGCCGACACAAGAATAAATAATCACTTTGAAAGAATTGGCGACCACGCTGTGAATCTCGCAGAATCAGTAATCATATTATTAAATTCAAAGAATTCTAAAGATAATCTTCTTGAAATTCCGAAGATGGCAGAGTTAGCAAAGAAAATGTTACAGGGTGCAATTAATTGTTTTATTCACAGAGATGTTCAACTTGCTGAATCTGTTTTAAAGCAAGATGACGAAGTTGACGATTTGAATAAATCGATGATGACTTTAGTTGTTAAAGAAATATATATTGAAATGAAAGAGAACGTTGCAAATCCAAAATCTCACGATACCGACAAAAACCTTGAAAGAATTAAAACAGGAATGGAGCTTTTAAGGATTAGCAGAAATTTTGAGCGAATTTCAGATCTCGCTACAAATATTGCTGAAGAAGTTATTTTTATTATTCAAGCCAGAACTGTAAAACATAATATTACCTCGAGCGAACAAAAATAAAAAAGTAATTTATTTTATTTAAAGTTCGTCAGTAAATCTACATTTTTATTTCTTAAATCTTTACCACCTTCAATTACTGATTTAAGATTAGCTAAATAAAAAGTCCAACCGACCGAACATTGAACATATAAATTTTTTACAGGATTCTTTTCAATTGGAATTTTATCCTGTGTAAGTTCAAGAAGTGTAATTCATTTTTTACTTTTTATTTTTACAGTTACAATACAATATTTTGTAAATGTAAATTGAATTAAGTTCTTCCCGTTAGCTTTTAAAATTTTCCCATTTTCACAAACATCATCAGTAAATCCATGCCAACGCCATGAATAAGTATCTCCCTTTTTAATTTGTTGCTTTCTATCAATTAACGCTCCGTTATTATAGAAATCTGCTTTTCGGAGAAACCATTTTTTTCAAGTCCCGCGGGAGTTGACCATAATTTATAAATCTGTTGAACTGAGGTATTAAAGTTTCCCTTTATTATAAATTTACTCTAATCGTTGTTTTTCATCCTCTAGCCATTCTTAACAATAACTTAACAACAACTTAGCATTGAAGTAACACCAATTGATGATTTTTGTACTATAAAATTCGACTAAAAAATATGAATAAACTTATAACAAAAATAAACATTTTAATAACGTTTACGATTCTAATTTCTAGTTATTTAGTTTCCCAAAATAATAATTCACTTTCCGGAAAAATCTATGATAAAAAAACGGGCGAAGAATTAATTGGAGCAACTGTATTATTAACCAACACTCAACTTGGAGCTTCCGCAGATGTAGATGGTAAATATTTAGTTAAACAAATTCCGGAAGGAATTTACTCAGTTCGAATTTCCTTTATTGGATACGAAACAAAAATAATTTCCGATCTTGAAATAAAAAATTCTACAAATAAAATTCTCGATATCGGTTTATCGGAAGAGAATGGAATTCAACAAGAGGAAGTAGTTGTGAGTGCAACTGCAATACGTTCCGGAGAAGGTGCAATTTTATCTGAGCGTAAAAAATCAATTACAATTGGCGATGCGATTGGTTTGCAACAAATTAAAAAATCACCGGATGCTACTTCAAGTGACGCATTAAAAAGAGTTCCCGGAGTAAATATTGTTGATAATAAATTTATTTATATACGGGGAGTTACCGACAGATATAACCAAACTACTTTAAATGGAACTGCAGTTTCAAGTACAAGTGTTGATAAGAAAAGTTTTTCGTTTGATATGCTTCCTGCAAATCTAATTGATAACATAACTGTTACTAAAACAGCAACTGCAGATCTCTCTGGAGATTTTACAGGTGGACTTGTTCAAGTAAATACATTGGATATTCCAGATCAGTTGTCAGTAAAATTTACGGATGGAATTTCATACAACTCACTCACAACTTCTAATAATTTTCAAAAATCGCAAAGTAATAATTCAAGTTGGATGGGTTATGATTCGAAGAGTTATGCATTTCCAAATTCAACATTATCAAACAGTGAAGTAGCTCAAGCACTTCCAAATAATTGGTCAACAAATAATATTAAAGCTCCATTGGCGCAATCCTTCAACGCATCTTTCGGAACAAACATTGATATAGATGAAGATAAACTTGGAATTATTTCAGCCGTTTCATATAGAAATAGTTTACAGCATGTAGTAACTTCAATGACTGAATTTGGAAATACAAAACTAATTAGGCAAATGAGTGGATTTTCAGATAAGTCAACAATTTTATTGGGTGGAATATTCGATGTCAGTTATAATGTTGGCGGACTTCATAAATTAAATTTCAAAAATAATTTTAATCGCGTTGTTGAAGATAAAGTTTATGAATTATTTGGAACGAATGAAGATAATGATGAATATATAAAGTCGTTTCAAATCGAAATGGAAAAGAGAGATATTTATTCTGTTCAACTTGGTGGCGAGCATTTCCTTCCGGAATTTTTCAAAACAAATATTGATTGGATACTTTTTAATTCCGAAGGTAAAACCGAGCAGCCGGATAGAAAAGAATTAACTTATGGATTAAGCAGAGCATATTCCGATGCAGATCCATTTATTGCAAAACCAGGAGAACGATCTTGGGGAAATATTTACGAAAGAAATCGTGGCTTAAAATTTAATTTTACGTTACCTGTTGAAATGGGAAAATTTAAAGCAGGCTTTTTAATTCAGGATCGTAAAAAGAATTATGAAATGAAGTATTATCAAATTTATTCAAACTATTTAAGTCCCGAAAATTTTAATCTTCTACTTCTACCAAAAGAAGAAATATACGATAAAAATAATTTTGGCTCCGGAAAATTTATTCTCCTTCCATTCACAAGTTCAAGTGGATCTTATGATGCGAATCAAAATCTTTCATCATTCTATATTTTATCTGATTTAACTTTTAATTTATTTGGATTAACAACGCGCATAAATAATGGAGTTCGCTTAGAAAATTCCGAACAATTAGTCGAAACTAAACAAGGGAGACTTGGTACAAATAGTATTTCATCAACAATAAGTGTTGCTGACATTCTTCCTTCAATAAATTTGGCATTTATTATTCAGGAAAATCAAAATATAAAATTAGCATACAGCCACACTGTTAACAGGCCGGAATTCAGAGAAATGTCTGATATGTATTATTATGATTTTGATAAATCAGAATATGTTCACGGTAACAGCTCACTCCAAAGAGCTTTAATCCAAAATATTGATTTCAGATACGAAATATTTCCTGACATTGGAGAAGTTTTTGCGTTCGGATATTTTTATAAAAAATTTACAAATCCAATTGAAGAATTTAAAACGTTTAACTCATTTACAGAACGGACTTGGGTTAATTCGCCAAAAGGTGTAAATAATGGTTGGGAATTAGAAGCTCGAAAAAATTTAGGTTTCATAAGTTCGTACTTTAATTCGTCTGAAATTGTTTTCAACTACACACGAGTATATTCCTACATCCCTTATAAAGAGAACACAGGAAATTCTGTTGAAGCAATTTATCTTGAAGGGAATAGACCGATGCAAGGTCAGTCTCCATATACTTTTAACATTTCATTATTTTTTACAGAACCAAATTTAGAAACATCAATTAATATTCTCTATAACGAATATGGTTCAAGAATTGATGCAATAGGAGATGTTAAAAGTGGAGATGGAGATATTTACGAACAAAAAAGAGGAACTCTTGATTTTACAATTTCTCAGCCAATTTTATTTGTAGCGAATAAATTAGAAGCAAAATTTTCAGCAAAAAATATTACAAATCAACCAATAACTTTTACACAAGGGACTTCACTTTATCGTAAAAATAATGTTGGTGTGAATTACTCGTTCCAATTAAGTTATTCATTGTAATCAGTTTATTGCAAAAACTATTTGATAACTAGAATATAACATTCTCTTAACACACGCTCATATTTTATTTATTATTTTTGAAACAAAAAAAACAACTTCAAAAAACAATTAACGAAAGGATTTTAAATGTACAAATTCAAAAAACAATTAACGAAAGGATTTAGAATGTACAAAATTTACTTATTCAAATTCAAAAAACAATTAAAGAAAGGATTTTAAATGTACAAAATTTACTTATTTATATTTTTATTGGTTGCAGGTGTAACCACTGGAGAAAGCCAAACAACAAAACCTGTAAAAATATTGGGTGCCGGTTTAGGTGCAGCTGCACAAACCCCATATAATTTAACTTCAGGAAAATCTTTAACACTTTATAAAGATACTTTATATATTCTTACTGGATTTTATTTTGTCGACTCACTTGCAGAAATAAATATTCAAGCAGGAACAGTAATTCAAGGAGATAGCGCAACACAAGCAGCATTAATTATTAAACGTGGCGGAAAAATTTTCGCGCAAGGTACGAGTTCACAACCAATCGTTTTCACTTCTGCAAAACCTGTAGGACAAAGAAAACGTGGTGATTGGGCTGGAATTATTATTCTTGGAAGCGCACCAACAAATAAACCAGCAACCCAATTTGTTGAAGGAGTTTCTGTTGGCGGACAATATGGTGGATCGAATTCAGCTGATAATAGTGGTGTTATAAAATATGTTAGAATTGAATATCCAGGAATTGTGATTTCTGCAAATAATGAAGTTAATGGTTTAACGATGGGTGGAGTTGGCTCAGGTACAACAATTGAATACGTTCAAGTTAGTTATTCCAATGATGATTCTTTCGAATGGTTTGGTGGAACTGTAAATGCTAAATATTTAGTTGCTTACGGTGGAACCGATGATGACTTTGATACAGATTATGGATTCAATGGAAAAGTTCAATTTGGTTTTGGTAAACGTGATTCAACAATTTGGGATGCTGCAGGACAATCAAATGGTTTTGAATCAGACAACGAAGGAAGTTCACCTTATTTAGCAACTCCTCTCACTTCACCAGTTTTTTGCAATATGACTGTTGTTGGTCCACAACCAGATACCACAAAAGGATTAATGATAGGAAATAAATTTGAATATGGTGCAGTAATTAGAAAAAATTCCAGAATGAGTATTTTAAACTCTGTTATAGTAGGTTATCCATTTGGTATTTCACTTCGCGATAGTGTAACAGCACTTGCTGCAACTGATGGTATTTCTAAAATCAGAAATGTAAGTTTGCAATCAAAAACTAATGTTTTAAATCTTAATTCTGGCGCAGGTTCTTCAACAGCAGCACTTTTTAATTTTGTTAATTACTTTACAACAACTGGTTGGAATAATAATGGATCAACCCCAAGAGAACATGCAAGCATTGGTGGGACTTGGAATCCATTTGCAACACCAATTCCAAATCCAATTCCTTCATCAACTTCAGAACTTGTTACATTAGTAAATACTTTACCATCCGGTTCGCCTTCAGAATTAGTTCAAACTACTTATAGGGGAGCTTTTGATCCAACATTATCAAGAAGTGCACAATGGGATAATGGTTGGACAAATTATTCTCCACAAACCACAAATTATTCTGTAACAAGTGTTGATGAGAAATTTGTAAATCCAATTGCATATAAGTTGGAACAAAATTTCCCAAATCCATTTAATCCTTCAACAACAATAAGTTATACAATTCCTTTCTCAGGAATAACTGTAGTAAAAGTATTTGATATTCTTGGAAAAGAAGTAGCTACACTTGTTAATGAAAATCAAAGTGCTGGAAATTATAAAATTAATTTTGATGCAAAAAATCTTTCATCTGGTATTTATTTTTACAGTTTAAAATCCGGAAGTTTTACACAAGTAAAGAAATTGACTTTAATGAAATAAGTTATATTTAGAGGGGAAGTATTTTAGATATCAAAAGGTGCATAACGGGAAGTGCACCTTTTATTTTTTATAGTGGCCAAAATTTAGTATATTTGTAGCACAATCTAATTCGAAACAGACTTAAACAGTCATCTCCTCAAGAAATTTCTCGCCAGAGTTAATCGAACTAGCACAATTAAGTAGTAATAATAGATAAAATAATATGCAACAAACGATTACATCCGACAACTTTTATGGTCTTGGTATTGCTCCTGGACTATTAGAAGTACTAGAAAAATTAAAATTTACAACACCAACACCAATTCAACGCCAAGCAATTCCAATCGGAGTAGAAGGAAAAGATGTAGTTGGTATTGCTCAAACAGGAACAGGAAAAACATTGGCATTTGGAATTCCAATGGTTCAACGTTTAGCACAATCAAAAAATAGAGGATTAATTTTAGTTCCTACTCGTGAACTTGCACTTCAAGTTGATAAAGTTCTTCACACAATTGGAAAAACTCTTGGACTTCGCACAGCAGTATTAATTGGCGGAGCTGCATTTCGACCGCAAATGCAAGATCTAAAAAATAATCCAAATGTAATTATTGCAACCCCCGGACGATTAAATGATCATCTACAACAAAAAACAGTTTCACTTAATGCTGTGAATATGTTAGTAATTGATGAAGCAGATCGAATGTTAGAAATGGGATTTCAAGAACAAATTCAAAAAATTCTAAAATTATTACCACACGATAAACAAACAATGCTTTTTTCTGCAACACTTTCACCAGATGTAATGAAAATAGCTTCTTCAACAATGAAGTTGCCGGTACAAATTGAAGTTGTACCACAAGGAACAACCTCAGATAGAGTCGTGCAAGAAATATTCATCGTAAAAAATAGTTCAAAAAGTAGATTGCTCGAAAAGATTTTAACTGAACATCATACATCAACTTTAGTTTTCACACGTACAAAACGTGGTGCATCAAAAGTTATGAAGTCGGTTCGAAGTATGGGACATAGCGCTGCAGAAATTCACTCAAACCGAACACTCGGTCAGCGAAGAGAAGCGCTTGAAGGTTTCAAAACTGGGAAATATAAAATTCTAGTTGCAACTGATATTGCCGCACGAGGAATTGATGTTACAGGAATTGAACTCGTAGTAAATTATGATTTACCTTCAACCGCAGCAGATTATGTTCACCGTATTGGAAGAACTGGTCGCGCAGGTGCTGGCGGTCGTGCAATTTCATTTGGAATGCCGGATCAACAACACGATATACGCGACATCGAAAGATTTATTCGCAAAACTTTACCACGAATTCCATTGCCTGAACTTCCACCTGAACGTCCTCGTGTAGATGATGACCAGGAGAACGAAGAAAGAAGAGATGGTCGAAGAGGTCAAAGCCGTGGAGGTAGTAACCGAAGAAATGATCGTGGAGAAAGAAAATTTGTTCCTAGAGATAGAGGTACTTCAAGTTTTAAGTCGAGTGATGATCGTGGAGAAAGAAAATTTGTTCCTAGAGATAGAGGTACTTCAAGTTTTAAGT
>Ga0049085_10000281_pt1 | contig 21070 bp, 17 predicted proteins | sample GreLakmeSU08MSRF_FD_66721 | JGI IMG/M metagenome (GOLD analysis project Ga0049085, IMG submission 66721) | Freshwater lentic microbial communities from great Laurentian Lakes, MI, USA - Great Lakes metaG SU08MSRF | ecosystem: Environmental > Aquatic > Freshwater > Lake | place: Great Lakes... | reverse complement strand
CGGCAAGGAAGACGGTCGCTAAGCGCAAGCCAGTCAAAAAGAAGAAGGCCGCCAAGAAGGGCTCCGCTCGATCAACCTTGCGTCCCGGAGGGTCTTCCGCCAGCCCACTAACCGCCCCACTCGAGTCACCTCGGTTTGTACCGCCGCCTTCTTGGAACGCCGCCGGAACGTCTCGTCGCGTGCCCCCAACCCCACCCGAACCGATTCAACATCCCGTTCCAACGGTAGGAGTTAGTTCATCGGCATTCCCAACTCGTCCTTTGCGCTCACCGGCATCAACCCCTAGTCCCGCAACTCCGGTAGGCGAATCGCTTACTCCAAAGATAGTTACTGCTTCGGCTCGCTCTGAACGAAGCCGCAGCCAAACCAATTTCAAAATCTTTACCTCCCGTATGAGGGAACGCTCGATTCCAGTCGGTGCTTTTGTCGTTTCGGTAGTCGCAGCGGTAATTCTTTTGATTATTGTCCTCACTACCGGTGGCGGTGCCGGTGGCCTTTTGGCCAATTCTGGTAGCAAACCGGCGGTATCGGCCACGGATATTCAAACCCTTGGCCGGCAAATGACAGAATGCGACCAGACTCTCTCGGTTCTTCAAGGGCTAGCCAAACGATCGGCTACTGCGGGGGGAACTCCCAGCGCCGACGAGTTGCTTGCGACCGATTCCAGCCTAGAGTCAACCTGCGGTCAACTGCGCGCGAGCATTAATCGGCTAGTTACCGCGAGCAAATAGGCCAGTCGATCTGGGTCTTGGTGAGCAATGCGCTAGCGTGCCTTATTGACCAATGGCTCGGCGGTACTTGTACTAGGAGGAAATTATGAATGTCCACGACAAACTCTTCATCGGTGGCGAGTGGGTTGCCCCCGAAGGTAAAGGCGTTATCGAAGTGATTTCTCCCCACAGTGAAGAAGTCATTGGTACCGTTCCTGATGCATCGACTGCTGATATCGATAAGGCCATAGCGGCCGCTCGCAACGCGTTCGATAATGGGCCGTGGCCCAAGATGAGCCCCGAAGAACGTGGGGAAGGGATAAAGCGACTTTCCGCCGCGCTGAGTTCACGTGCCCAAGACATAGCAGATTTAATTTCTGCGCAAAACGGTTCGCCAAAATCTTGGTCAATCATGGGCCAAGTTTTTTCGGCCACAATGGTGCTTGATACTTACGCCAACCTTGCTTCAGGATTTAACTGGGAAGAAGAACGCACGGGTGCGCTGGGCTCTCCGGTACGAGTACGACGCGCTCCGGTTGGTGTGGCTGCCGGGATCATCCCGTGGAACGTTCCCCTATTCATTTGCGCCCTCAAACTCGGTCCGGCAATGGCCGCGGGTTGTCCGATCGTGTTAAAGCCTGCCCCCGAGACCCCGCTGGATGCCTATCTTTTGGCCGAAGCAGTTCTAGAGGCTGATCTTCCGCCCGGTGTAGTCAACATCGTGGCCGCGGGGCGCGAAGTGAGTGAGCACATTTTGACTCACCCCAGCATCGACAAAGTCAGTTTCACTGGTTCAACTGCAGTGGGCCGGCATATCGGCTCAGTTTGTGGTGGCTTACTCAAGCGAGTAACTCTCGAACTCGGTGGTAAATCGGCGGCCATTGTGCTTGACGACGTAAATCTTGACGAAGCAATGATGAGTCAACTTGTTCAGTCGGGAGTTATGAATAACGGTCAAGTTTGTGGAGCGCAAAGCCGTATTTTGGTTAGCCGTAAGCGTTACGACGAAGTAGTCGAAGCGCTGGGAGCGGCAGTGGGGGCACTGAAAGTGGGTGACCCACTCGACATCGAAAGCGAGATCGGACCACTCGTCGCTGCTCGTCAGCGGGATCGAGTAGTGGGATTCCTTGAATCAGGCGTAGCCGAAGGTGCTCGGGTCGTAACCGGTGGTGGCACTCCTGCCGATCTCGACAAGGGTTGGTACGTAGAGCCCACCGTGTTCGCCGATGTCACTAACGATATGAAAATCGCCCAAGAAGAAATTTTTGGACCGGTGCTTTCGGTTATTCCGTTTGACGACGAAGCCCAAGCCATCAGAATTGCTAATGATTCTGATTACGGACTTTGTGGCTCGGTGTGGACCGCCGACGCGGAGCACGGAGCGGCGGTTGCTGCTCAGGTGCGCACTGGAGTAGTGGCGATCAACTCGGCGATGATTCTTGACTTCAATGCACCTTTTGGTGGGTTCAAACAGTCGGGTATTGGTCGTGAGCTCGGGCCCGAGGGCATCGGTCCTTACACCGAGTATCAGTCGATCATTTTGCCGGCCTAACAAGGCCGTTTCCTTTGGCAATGCGAGAACAAATGATTACTGCGCGGCGCGCTTGGCTTTATTTGGCCGTTACGTTCGCGGTAACTTTTTTTGTCGCCTCTGGGCCAATAGCTGCGCAGGCAGCTCCGGCTGGGACTAATTCGGTTAAAGATTGGCGAGCACAGGTTGATGCTTTGTGCACTGAGAGTAATGCGGTGATTACGCAGGCTTACCGAGCGGTGACGATTGGGTCCGACGGAGAGCCTTTGCCGGCCGAGTTTTCCACCTTTATGATGACACAACTCCAGCCCAATTTTTCTCAGCTGGTTGCCGCCATCAAGACCACTCCGGCGCCCAAGAAGATCCGACCTAAGGTGAAGGTGATGGTCAAAAAGCTCAATAAAACCACTTTGTTCATCAGTCCAACAATCACCAAAGAAGAATTCTTGAAATCACTCACTCCGGCAGGTCAAACAGCTGTAGGTCTTGGCTTGACAGTTTGTGCGCAATAGTAATCAGCAGATAGTTTCTAAATACTTAAGTAAATCTTGGAGGTCATAATGAAGAAGAATTTCATTTTTATCGGCGCTTTAGTCGTTTTGTGCTCAATAGCACTAGCCGCCCCCGCAGGGGCATTGAGCGAAAAAGACTGGCGCAAGCAGGCGGACAATGTTTGTCGGCAAAGCCAGACTTTATTGAACGAGGACGCATCGACCGTTCCAGTTGATTCCACTGGGAATCCGAGCGCCGCTGATTTTTCTGCCTTCATCAACGATTCCGTAAAGCCCAATTACGCTCAGGTTATCGGGTCAATCAAAGCATTACCTGCGCCGAAGGCAATAAAAGCTCAAGTTAAAAAGATGTTGTCTTTACTACAAAAAGCTACCGACTCAATATCTCCTGATGTCACTCAGGCCAGCTTAACTAAGTTATTTGCTCCCACTACCAAAGTTGCCAAAAAACTTGGTCTTAAGGTTTGCGGTCAGTCATAAAATGTCCGCTCTGACCGCAGTTCGTTTCAACTGCGTGCAGCCAGGGGTTGAACCAGTAGCTATGGCCGAGCGCTACCAAGCGTTCGTCGAAATGGCGGGATACGCCGACGATTGTGGTGTTCCGATGCTCACGCTCGAAGAACACCATGGCGCAAGCGATGGGTGGAGTCCCGCCCCACTGATAATGGCCGGTTTAGTTTTTGGTCGAACCAAAAATATTGGTGTCTCGGTTTCGGCGCTGCTGGCTCCACTGCACGATCCGTTACGGATCGCTGAAGATATTGCGGTACTTGATTTGGCTAGTGGCGGCCGGCTGACAGTAATAGTCGGGCTGGGTTATCGGCCCTACGAATACGCAGCTCACGGCAAAGATTGGGAAAGCCGGGGCGCGTTAATGGACGAGTGTCTTGATGTCATGATGGCCGCCTGGACGGGTGAACCATTTGAGTATCGCGGCACCACGGTGCAGGTCACCCCTCGACCGTTTACTCAACCCCACCCGATGTTGTTGGTAGGTGGTACCAGTAAGCCCGCGGCTCGTCGAGCCGCTCGTCACGGATTACCAATGTTTCCCGCGGCCCATCTTCCCGAAATCGAGGCTTACTACTACGAAAAGTGCGCCGAATACGGAACGCAAGGGTTTTGCCTGATGCCGTCGCCGAACACAGCAATGGTTCATGTGGCCGAAGACCCTGACGCAACCTGGAGTGAGTTGGGTAAGTATTTCTTGCACGAAGCCACCACTTATTCACATTGGCAAACTCCCGACATTGCCTCCGCGGTGCACAGTCACGCTGACTCAGTCGAAGCCCTACGGGCTGAAGGTATTTACCAAGTGCTCACTCCCGACGAGGCTTTAGGCGCAGTTACGGCTAACGGGGCAATTAACTTGCATCCACTAGTGGGGGGTATGCCCATTGCTGAAGGCTGGAACAGTTTGCGGTTGTACTGCGAGCAAGTATTACCACGGTTGCCGGCTTGAGTTTGACCGGTTGATATTAAGGTGAAAGAAGAAATCACCTATAGCGTTACCGAACTTGGAAATGCAATTCAAGGTGCGCTACTTAATGAGTTCCCTCGAGCCTTTTGGGTACGAGGTGAAGTGTCGCAGTTCCGTGTCCCCGGCGGGCGGCACGCGTATTTTGATTTAGTAGAAAAAACCGAAGCGGGTCGCCAACCAGAAGCCAAATTGGGTGTGGCTCTGTGGCAGGCTAAGCGCTTAGCGGTAGAGAAACTTTTAGCTGAATCTGATCTCGAGTTACGCGATGGGGCCGAAGTGCGAATTCGAGTCCGCCTCGACTTCTATGCCCCCCACGGAAAACTCCAGTTGCAGATGGACGGTATTGACCCAATATTTAGTGTGGGAAAGTTGGCCGCCGAAAGAGCCCGGGTCCTTGGTGCACTGCAAAGCGAAGGCTTGTTAGGTCGACAATCAGAACTATTAGTCCCGCTAGTTCCTTTGCGAATCGGCTTGGTTACCAGTGACGACAGCGCGGCTTATCACGACTTTGTCGAAGGAATAAAAACTAGTGGTTATGCATTTTCAATTATTCTCTCGTCGAGCACGGTGCAGGGTGCTGATGCCCCCGAAAGTATTTCCGTCGCGCTTAAGGCAGTCGCGAAAGCTAAACCTGATGTCATTGCTTTAGTGCGCGGTGGTGGGGCTAAGACTGATTTAGCCGCTTTTGACGCTGAAGTTGTTGCGCGCACTATTGCTAGTTTGAAAATCCCAGTTTTCACTGGAGTCGGCCACGAAATTGATCGATCAATCGCCGACGAGGTAGCTAATTCCGCTTTTAAAACCCCTACTGCGGTCGCCAGTCATTTAGTAGAGCTTGTGGGTGAATACGCATCAGCGATATCCCGGATAGGAGAAAGAGTTTTAGCGTTAGCCGAGACCGTTTGCGTTGATGCTAGATCTGATTTAGCCGATGTGGTGCAAAGAATCAGCCGCGGAGTTCCCCAGGCGCTAATGCGCGAGAGCCGCAGTCTCGATGCTTCCCAGCACCGTTTAACCGAAGGAGCTCGGCGCAAGTCGCGTGATGCCGGGGTACGCATTGGTGGGATAAGCGACCGGTTGCGGGCTCTCGACCCAAAACGAGTCTTGGCCCGCGGCTATTCAATTACCCGCACCGAAGATGGCCGAGTGTTGCGCGCGGCCGCTACCGCGACCGTCGGGAAACGTTTGTTGACCGAAACGGCCGCCGGAATTGTTGCTAGCCGAGTGGAACCGACCGAATAACGAGGTAATTAAAGGAGAATGTATGGCTAAGAAACAACCGGGCTACGCCGAAGCGTTGGTCGAACTAGAAGAAATTCTCGAACAACTCGAGGGCGATGATCTCGATGTCGATCAGTTGGCTGCCTTGGTGGGGCGGGCGAGTGAGTTATTGATTACTTGCCGATCCAGCATCACCCGCGCTCAAGAAGATGTAGACCGCATCGTCAAAGAACTCGACGAACTTGAAATCGAACTCGACGAAGAGGACGAGTAAGTATCCTGATGCTTAACCGGTTGGGCTTATAGCCTAGGAGCTAGTAGATCACAGGGGTCTCACCTCGAGGCTTCTGCTAGAGCGTCACAGAGGGGAACGGGGTTAGTGCCGCAAATCCTAGGTATCCATGCTGCTCGTGATGCGGTTTCGTTGGAGATGCGCGAGATTGATACCGGTCGAGTTTTAGTTTCGGGCCGTTCTAAGTTCCCCGCTGCAGTGGCGGATAATTGCGAGCAAGACCCAGCCGTTTGGTGGCAGGGGCTAGTGGATGCCCGCAATCAAGCTGGCGGGGCATTAGGGGTTTCCGCCATTTCCGTTGCTGCTCAGCAGCGAGGTCTTGTTATGCTCGACGGCCAAGGAGCGCTAGTGGGTTCGGCACTAGTGGGTGATTATCTTGCTGCTCGCGGGGAAGCGAACGCACTACTCGACGGGCGAACACCCAATGAGTGGGCAACCGCATGTGGATCGGTCCCCGACTCTTCGTTTTCTATTTCTAAATTGGCGGCTATTAAAAAAAATAAACCCGACGATTATAAAAAAATCGCCGCCCTACTTCAACCTCACGATTGGTTAACTTACCGCTTAGGCCGAAGAGCGGTCACTGATCGGGGCGATGCATCGGCTACGGGATATTGGTCACCCCGAGAGAACCGGTGGCGGCCCGACTTGCTTTCCCAAGTTGACTCTGAGCGCGACTGGGGCAGCGGTTTACCTCGCGTGCTCGAATCGGGAGAACCCGCCGGCGACCGAGAAGGAGTAATAGTGGCGGCCGGAACGGGTGCACCTATGGCGGCTGCGGTTGGTCTTTCGTTAAAGCCCGGCGACGTGGTGATTGACTTTGGCTTGGGGGCACAAATATTTACGGTGCGGGAACTTCCCGTCGAAGATGAAACCGGAAAAGTTTTCGGTTTTGCCGACGCTAGTGGCCGGTTCATGCCGCTGGTCCCCATCGTGGAAGCTCGTTCTATTTTTGATCAAACTGCTGCTGTACTCGGCGGAGACCGCGGTCGTTTCGATCAGTGGTCTTCTAACTCAGAGCCCGGAGCGGGTGGCTTAGTTTTTGCCCCCCCGAGTATGAAGTCATCTATCGACGGTGGTGGAGTTGTCGCGGGTCGACTCTACGGAATAAGAGACGGCATCACTCCCGAAAAAGTGGCCCGAGCGGTAATGGAAGGCGTAGTGTGCGCTGCCCTTGAGGCCATCGATTCTCTTGCCATTGTCGATGCCGCCAATCAGGGTCGGCTGTGGTTGATTGGTGGCGTTGCTCGCTCACACGCTTTGCAGCAGTGTGTGGCCGACCTTTCTGGGCGCACAGTAATGGTGTCTAAAAACGACCCCGTAGTAGCGGGCGCTTGCCTTCAGGCTGCCGCGGTTGCTACGGGCGAGAAAGTCTCGACTCTGGCTGCGGCTTGGGGGCTTCCTGAATCCCGCTTAGTTGAGCCCAACCCTGATTTAGATCCTACAGAAATTCGTGCGATTGGTCGATCTGCTCAACAACGACGCTAAACGCTACCGTAGTGAGGTGGAGAACCCTTCAGACGCGCGCGAACTCCCTCTAGAAATCGTCGATTCTCCGCTCGATCTAATTGGTAACACTCCTTTAGTGCGGTTGCATCGCGTAGGCGCCGATTTGGCCTGCGATCTAGTGGCCAAAGTAGAAATGTTCAATCCGGGGGGGAGTATCAAAGATCGTCCCGCAGTAGCCATGATTGACGCGGCTGAAGCCGCGGGGTTGTTGGCGCCGGGCGGAACGATCGTGGAGCCGACTTCAGGTAATACCGGAGTGGGGCTGGCTATCGTGGCGGCGCAGCGGGGTTACAAGTGCGTTTTTGTTATGTCGGACAAAATGAGCGACGAAAAAATTTCGTTGTTGCGAGCGTACGGCGCTGAAGTAGTTGTTTGCCCAACTGCGGTTCCGCCTGATCATCCTGATTCTTATTACTCAGTAGCTGATCGCCTTACCGAAGAAATACCCAACGCGTACCGGCCTAACCAGTATTTTAACCAAGTCAATCCTGATGAACACGAAAGATCTACCGGCCCTGAGATTTGGCGGCAGACTTCCGGGCGTATTACTCACTTTGTTGCTGGCGTCGGCACGGGAGGAACAATTACTGGAGTAGCGCGGGTACTTAAAAAAATGAATCCCGATATTCAAATTATTGCCGCTGACCCTGAAGGTTCAGTATTTTCTGGCGGAACCGGTCGGCCGTATTTAGTGGAAGGCGTGGGGGAGGATTTTTGGCCGCCTACTTACGATATGAGCTTGGTTGACAAAACCATAATGGTGAGCGACGCCGAATCTTTTGCCGCCGCGCGACGCGTTACTCGTGAAGAAGGCTTGTTGATTGGCGGGTCGTGTGGAACCGCCATGCACGCGGCATTAGTGGCGGGCGCTGAACTTGGGCCCGAGCACTTGATGGTGGTGTTGCTTCCCGACTCCGGTCGAGGTTATTTATCGAAAATATATAACGACGATTGGATGACCCGCTACGGATTCTTGATTTCCGATGGACCAACCGCCGGAGATGTTTTGGGCGCTAAACGCTCCGCCGCACCAGATAACGCTATTCCGGAGTTGGTGCTGATATCACCCGACGAGCCGGCCCGCCGAGGTTTTTCTATGATGCGTGACTTGGGTGTTTCGCAACTGATAGTAAGTGTGAGCAAAGAGTTGCCGTTGGCGGCCAAAGAAGTGAGTGGAACATTGTCCGAACTTGAATTAATGGATAAAGCCTTTAGGAACCCATCAGTTTTGGATAGCCCAGTGGGCGATTTGATGGAGCCGGCTATGCCCATGGTCGGAATTGGCGAAACGGTAAGCGATGTGGTTGATCGTCTCGATACCGCCAATTCAGTGCTGGTGCTCGAGGGCGGACATCCGATTGGTGTTCTGACCCGACAAGATGTGTTGAGTTTCTTGGCTGCCGGCTTGCCCGGTTAGAAATGAGCGCCTGGTGACTGACGAGAAAGACCCGATTGGCTTTGGTTTTGAAACCCGGGCGATTCACGCGGGGCAAGAACCTGATCCGGTAACCGGGGCGGTAATTCCACCCATAACTTTGGCTACCACTTTTGCCCAAGATGAGGTGGGAAAACACGGTGGTTTTGAGTATTCCCGATCGGGCAATCCCACTCGCCGTGCGCTTGAAGTCTGCGTGGCTTCGCTAGAGGGTGCCGACTTCGGCTCTGCTTTCGCTAGCGGTCTTGCGGCTGAAGATGCGGTATTGCGAGGATTATTACGAGCAGGCGATCATCTGATTATCCCGGATGATGCCTACGGGGGAACTTTTCGACTGGTATCGCAGGTGTTGGCCGAATCGGGGGTGGAGTGGAGTGCAGTTGACCTAACCGACTCCGGCGCGCTCCTCGCAGAATGTCGTCCTAGCACTAAGGCGATTTGGGTTGAGACTCCCACCAACCCGATGCTGACGATTATTGATATTGCCGCCGTAGCCGAATTTGCTCATAAAAATAACGCTCGGTTGATTGTGGACAATACTTTTGCGACTCCCTACTTACAAACCCCGCTCGCTTTAGGGGCTGATGTGGTGGTGCATTCAAGCACTAAATATATTGGTGGACACTCTGATGTTGTTGGAGGGTTCGTAGCTACCAATGACTCAGAGATCGGCGAACGCATTGCTTTCTGGCAAAATGCTGTCGGTGCAGTTCCGTCACCCTTTGACTGCTATTTACTGCTGCGAGGAATCAAAACTTTAGGTGTGCGAATGGATCGCCACTGCGTAAACGCTCGGGCTATCGCGGAAATGCTTAACTCTCACGCCGCGGTAGATAAAGTTTTGTGGCCCGGATTGCCTGAGCATCGTGGCCACGATATAGCGGCCCAGCAGATGCGAGGCTTCGGTGGCATGGTCAGTTTTATTGCTGCCGGTGGACAAGATGCCGCTCTAGCTTTAGCGGCTCGCACCAAGGTATTCACTTTGGCCGAATCTCTTGGCGCGGTTGAAAGTTTGATTGAGCACCCTGCGCTAATGACCCACGCCACTACTGCCGATTCTCCGTTAGCGGTGGACACCGCTCTGATTCGCTTATCAGTAGGAATAGAAACGACTAGCGACTTAGTCGAAGACTTGCGTGCGGCGCTTGATTCGGTGCTTTAGGTCTGACTGGCAAACCGGCGCTGCTTGAATTGCGCTTTAACGTAATCGCGGTTCATCATCGCTATGAAGTCAAGAGAGATTTCTTTCGGACACGCGGCTGAGCATTCACCGTGGTTAGTACACGATCCAAACCAGCGCTCCATCTCATTCACCATAGACACGGTTCGCTTATAGCGTTCGGGTTGACCTTGGGGCAGCAAGTTGAGGTGTGAGAGTTTGGCGGCAGTAAATAGTTGCGCAGCGCTATTGGGACACGCCGCTACGCATGCTCCACAGCCGATACAGGCGGCCGCGTCCATTGCGCTGTCAGCAACTTCTTTAGGTACCAAAATTAAGTTGGCGTCGGGAGCGGTTCCCGTCGGAGCGGTTATGTAGCCTCCCGACTCGATAATGCGGTCAAACGCTGAACGATCGACACAAAGGTCACGAATAACCGGGAATGCTCCCGCTCGCCAAGGCTCCACTGTTATATGAGCACCGTCAGCAAATTTGCGCATGTGCAGTTGGCAAGTAGTCGTCCCCGTTTCGGGTCCGTGAGCTCGTCCGTTGATCATCATGGCGCACGATCCGCAAATTCCTTCACGACAATCGTGATCGAACGCTATTGGTTCTTCACCTTTAGTCTGTAAATCTTCATTTAGGACATCCATGAGTTCGAGAAACGACATATCGGGGCTCGCGTTAGGCACTTCGTAGTTATGAAATGCGCCCGGAGAGTCGGGCCCACTTTGGCGCCAGATCTTTAGATTTACCTGCACGATGCCTACTCCAACTTTTAGAGGTTATTTATACGAACGCTGGGCAAACGCTACGGACTCAAACTCAAGCTTTTCCGTATGAAGAACGGGTTGGGCAGTATCGCCGGTATATTCGTAGGCCGATACGTGAGCAAATTGATCATCATCTCGCAACGCCTCGCCCTCTTCGGTTTGGTGCTCAACTCGGAAATGACCGCCACAGCTTTCTTCTCGATCGAGAGCATCACGGCACATCAACTCCCCGAATTCGAGGAAGTCGGCCACTCGACCCGCTTTTTCCAGCGACTGATTGATCGTTTCTTCGTGCCCCATTATGTTGACGTCATTGTAAAATTCTTGCCGCAAAGTAGGAATTTCCACCAGTGCTTTTTCCAGGCCCTCTTTGCTGCGGGCCATGCCGCAGTTATCCCATACGATCTTGCCTAGTTCGCGGTGGAACCAGTCGACCGAACGACTTCCCTTAATCGCCAATAATGATTTCACTCGTTCTTGCACTTGGCTTTGGGCCTCAACGAACACTGGTTCATCGGTTCCGAGGGCTGAATTGCCTAGTTGAGGAGCGAGATAGTCGCCAATAGTGGCGGGCAGCACGAAATAACCGTCGGACAGTCCTTGCATTAACGCACTCGCTCCGAGTCGATTGGCTCCGTGATCAGAGAAGTTGGCTTCACCCAACACGTAGAGGCCAGGAACATTGCTCATTAAGTTGTAATCAACCCAAAGCCCACCCATGGTGTAGTGCACCGCAGGGTAGATGCGCATCGGAGTTTTGTAAGGATCTTCGCCGGTAATGCGTTCGTACATCTGAAACAAGTTCCCGTAGCGTTCTTTAACCGTTTCTTCGCCGAGCCGGTCTATGGATGCAGCAAAATCTAGATAAACGCCGTTCTTAAGCGGACCAACGCCTCGACCACTATCTACCTCACGCTTCGACGCTCGTGAGGCCACGTCACGGGGAACAAGATTTCCAAAGGCCGGATAGCGTCGCTCGAGGTAGTAGTCGCGTTCAGATTCAGGGATACTGGCGGCCGAACGTTCGTCACCAAACTCAGTGGGAACCCAAATGCGCCCATCATTGCGTAGCGATTCGCTCATCAATGTGAGTTTTGATTGGAATTCATCCCCTGCGGGTATGCAGGTGGGATGAATTTGAGTGAAACAAGGGTTAGCGAACAGCGCACCCTTGCGATGCGCTCGCCAAGTTGCTGAGGCGTTGGAGTTCATGGCGTTGGTTGATAGGTAAAAAACGTTTCCGTAGCCCCCAGTAGCCAAAACTACTGCGTGTCCAGAAAAAGACTGCACGGCTCCAGTTATGAGATTGCGTGCCACTACACCAACGGCGCGGCCTTCGTGAGTTACCAAGTCAAGCATTTCAGTGCGATGAAATAGTTCAACGTTACCGAGATGGATTTGGTGCGACAATGCTTGGTAGGCACCTAAAAGTAGCTGTTGTCCAGTTTGGCCGCGAGCGTAAAAAGTGCGTGATACCTGAGCGCCACCAAAACTGCGGTTATCTAATAAACCACCGTATTCGCGGGCAAAGGGAACCCCTTGGGCTACGCACTGATCGATAATGTTTACACTTACTTCGGCCAAACGGTGAACGTTGGCCTCACGAGATCGGTAGTCGCCACCTTTGATGGTGTCGTAAAACAGTCGGTGCACGCTGTCGCCATCGTTGCGGTAGTTTTTGGCTCCGTTTATGCCTCCTTGCGCCGCGATACTGTGCGCTCGTCTCGGCGAGTCGTGATAAGTGAGCATCTGTACGTGGTAGCCCATTTCGCCTAGTGAGGCTGCTGCAGATGCCCCCGCGAGACCACTTCCTACGACGACGATTGAAAACTTGCGCCGATTAGATGGGTTAACCAATTTCACATCAAACTTATGGTTGGTCCACTTGTCTTCTATTGGTCCACTAGGGATTTTTGAATCAAGATTGATCTGGCTCACGGATAAACCCCAGTCACGACGAGTAAGGGCATGCTTACATTTCCGATCAAAATAATGGCAGCAATACCAATGGCACCGTTCTTCCGCAGCACCGAAAAACGAGGGTTGCTCCATCCGAGGCTGGCGAACATTGAAGAGAAGCCGTGAAAAATATGAAAGGCCAAAGCCATATTGGCGATTATGTAAAAAATCGCCACCGGCCAACGCTGAAAACTGGTGATTATGTTGTCGTAGACCTCGCCACTGCGCCACGACGAGTTACCAACGCCCCAGGTGAGGTCGAGCAGGTGGTAAATGATGAATAACAAAACGATGATTCCAGTCCAGCGCATGGTGCGGGAGGCGAAGTTGGCCGCGGCGTAATCTCGCCGGGATTGATAGCGCACAGGGCGCGCTTTGCGGTTAGTGATGGTAAGGCTGGCTGCGGCAGCAATATGGACAACTACCGCCGCCAATAACCCAACGCGCATTATCCACAGAACCACTTGGTCGGGAAGTACGGGGTGTCCTAGAGTGCGCAGCCATTCGGCGTACTCGTTGATGTCAGCTTTGCCGATAAAAAGTTTCAGGTTTCCGATCATGTGCGCGATAACGAACCCGATTAGCGCCAAGCCGCTCAGTGCCATCAGCCATTTTTTGGCGATATCGGAACGCCAGAAAACTATGAGCCACGGTCCATCGGTGCGCGCCGGCGGTGGAATGGGGGCTCCGGTGTAATGAGCCAAACTTTCGGCCGCGTCCGCCCCTTCTTTTTGGTTGGCGGTAGAGATCTCTTGGTGAGTCTTAGTCATCTCGTCTTTCGCTTTGGTGATGAAACGCTACCGCCGTAGCGGCTCAGATTCCGGATTCAGCGTTTCTTCGAGTCCGCCCGAACTGGCGGTTAGCGCCAGTTGAGCGATTATCACGGCCCCGAGAACTCCGAGCATCATGCCCGGCACGATAACTCCCGAATCGTTGAATCCGTAGCCCAAGATGGCTAAAACCGCAAAGCCGATAAACGAGGCCCGCAGCTCGGGAGTACGAGCCGTAATGGCCCGCAGTTGGGGACGGGCTTGAAGAGCCAAGTAGATCAAAAATCCCAGCACGATAGGCAACATCCAGACCCAGACCGAACCGGTAAAGGTGGCGATATTTTTGTTGAGTTTTCGTATAACTACGTCCGAAAATGATCCCAACCCTTCGTTTTGGACGCGCTCAACCAGTTGCCCAAGATGCGTGCGCTCACCTTTGGGTTGAGCCAGGTCGATTGCCGCCATGATTGTTAGGGCACCAATGGTGACCAATGCTCCAATTACTACTGTGCGCATTCGTAACTGAACTCGACCACCCAAAAGTAAAATCGCGGTCAACCCAAACGCGGGCACCATGGCGATTATTCCGCCAACATCACCACCGAACATTGGTGCGACATCAATTATTAAAACTGCGGCAAGAATCACCCAAGCAATTATCACGCCTCGCGAGAATTTCCGTTCGTTGCCAAGTCGGTTAACTAAAAACCCAACAAAAATTACTGTCGAGGCACTAATTGCTGAAAACCCAATGTTTCCAATCCCAGAGAACCGAGCGCCAACAGTAGGCGAGTAGCCAAAGGCGTTATTGAACTGCAAGTTCCCCCCAGTAATTATGTCTATCCCTATAATCACGACGATTAACCCAAGAGCAATGAGCATGTCGTCGTTGGCTCGCCGGCGATAAAAAGCAAGGCTTATCGTGCCAATGATTGCGGCTACGGCTACTACAAAAATCCAATAGAAAAATTTTGAGGTTTGGTGAAACGAAAATAAGCGCGCGAGATAAACTGCGGAAACAAAACCGAGGGTAAATAGCGAACCAAAGTGAAGAAGATTTCTAAGTTGATTCCTATCGGGACGATTCAATGAGATTATGGCCCCAACAACGAGAAGGGCAATCATGATAATGAAAACAGTGGCTACTGGAGCAATCATCGAATCACGGAATTGCGAAGCCTGATCGCTATCGATGAGGAAATCGCGCCGAGCGTTAGCGTCCATATTAGTTTGAGCGACGGTAAAGGCCTTTCCGTTCATAGTCTCGGGAACCTTGATGCCTAATTGGGTCAAGACGGTTGGGGCAATATCGACTAGTTGAACAAACCCATCTCGTCGAGTAGTAGCCGAGCGGAGCAAGCCAGCATCAACTCCAGGCCCCGCCATTCCGGCTACGCCTAATGGAATAGTGGTACTCGGAGGTGATGGACTGAAAATGATAACCGTGTCGCGTTCAAGGTCAACTTTTGCCATCATTTTTTTCACCATGGCGTCGGTGCGGCGCAAAGCTGTACGCGTGATGGCCAAAATTTGTTTTGGGCTTGTCACGTTACGGTACGCGTCGACGCGAACTAAGTCCGATCCCTCGACTAGCACTACCGAGCGCGGTTTCCATGCATTATCAAATGCAGATACTGCGGTATCAATATTCATTTGCAATCCAAACGGTGCTTTTGTGTTGACTTCGATAAGTTCACTGCCAATTTTGCCGCCACCTAACTGGCCATGGCTATCCATCAATGCAGTGACCAACGAACGCTCGTATTCAGGGACTGAGGATTTACTGGGAGTGCGGTCAGCATTTCCAATGGCGGCTGAGCTGTAGCCCGCGCGTTTTAGCGCATCGCCAAGGGCACCGATTTTGGCGTCGTAGGTTTCTTCTTGCTGCGCGGCAATAGCCGCGGCAATTCCAAGATAAACAATGGGTTGCCTTGCCGATTGTCCGGTGCGTTGCTCGTAAGCATCAGCGGCCGTACCGGTTCCAAACTTCTCCCCAACTTCAAGACCCGCGTCTTTGCTGGTCAAAAGAATGGGCGTCGGCCCTGTCCCGATTGCTTTGGTTCCCGCGCCGACGGTTAAATACCCCTCGGTTAGAGCAGTGGTCCGAGTGATGGTTCGAGTAGTTAGCCCACCTACTGCGCCTTGGTCGAGAATGCCTCGGATCGTGGGCGCGTCACGCTGGGTGAGGTCGGACCAAGTGATTTCGGGCAACGAAATAATCAGTACTCGCCCATTAGGTTTGGGTTTATCGGGCGTATTGGCCCCAGCCCCTTGAGCAGTGACGACGAGTAGCAAGAACGCTCCGATCCCGGCCACTAATCGTCGTTTGGTCATGGGATAAGGATACGTTCGGTCTCTTGCGCTGAGCGGTCCCAATCAAAATCGCCCGATTCAGTAATGAAAGCACGGCCTCGAGCCCCAATTCGGCTGGCTTCATTGGGGTCAAAAATCAATCCACCTAGTGCGGTGGCGAGCTGATTTACATCACCTACCGCAGTCAAGACACCGGCTTCTACGATGAGCTCGCGATGAGCGATGATGTCGCTGGCTACGACCGGAATACCAACGCTCATTGCTTCAAGGAGCGCAAGGGGCTGACCTTCGTGAAATGAAGGAGAGCAAAAAATGCTGGCACCCCGAAATAAAGCGGCCAAAGTATCACCCGTTTGCGTTCCAAGCATTTTTATATTTGATCCCGAAGCGTCAGCTCGTACCCGCAGAGATTTTACGTATTCGTTTTCGCCGTCACGAGCAGCCCCCACTACCACTAGTTGATAATTCTGGTCACGGTTAGAGGCTCGCAATTGATCGAAAGCATCAAAGGCTAAGTGAATACCTTTTTCGGGGACTATTCGTCCAACGATAAGCACGTAACGATTAGGAGTTATTCCAAAATCAGATAGCACCTCGGTCCCGACTTCAGCAATAGGAGATATCCCGTTAGCGATGTAGTGGATCGGTGCAGCCTTGGGGAAGCGCTGCGCACCCGAGACGGCCAGATTTTTAGAAACAGCGATTAAAGCGTCGGCATTATTCATGGTGATGCGCTCATTGGTTCGTAAGAGCGCGCGCGCTGTTCGCCCCCATTTTTCGTCTTGCCACTCAAGACGGTGGATAGTGGCGACTACTCGCCGATGGTTTTTAGGATGGAGTAAGTGGGGAAGAAAACAAAAACCCGACGAAGCAAAAGAGTGATAATGAACAACGTCAAAATCGCCTCGGGCGGCGGCGAGTGAAGCAGTCAGTCCGTAGCTAAGGCGGTCCCAGCGGCCTTTTTTTATCATCCCGACCCGCTGGAGCCGCACACCACGGAAATTTTCGGCTTCCGCGTTCCCACACATGATGGTCACATCGTGACCGTTGGCTGCTATTCGCGAGTAAATCTCAATACAATGTCGGGACATCCCCCCCTGCACGGTGGGCATGGTCAGCGGACCGATCACGGCAATTTTCATGTTCTTTTAGACTAGATGGGCAAAGTCAGACCAGAGCTCTAGGTCAAGGTCCGCAATAAGTTCACTGGTTCTCCGTACGTCTGATTCGTAGGCCTTTACTAACGCCGACCGAGTTTCCCGTCGAAGTTCCATTTTTTTACCCCGATCAGAGTTGCGAGGGGTACTTATGTCGGGGGGGATAAATGACGGATCAAGCCCAAGAAATTTATAAGTTCGAGCGAGTTCACCCCCCGTATCGGCAAGACATTTCTCGAACTGCAGTACCAAAACCTGGCTTCGTTCCACGCAAGCAAATAAATTTTCTAGTTGGATTGCGTAGCACCCAAGACGAAATGCTCTGTTGGCCGACTGAGCGTTACTTCTTGCAGTTTCGTTTTGCAGTTCGAGCCCCGACTGATATCGACTGACTGGATTGCGCAAAAGGATCACGAATTTGGCCTTAGGTGCCGCGGTAGACAACAGAGGCGGAATCCAAAAACAGGAAAGGTAACCGGGTGAAAATTCTCCCGTTATTTTGTGCGCGGGTCTAGGAAAGTATTGAGCATATTTTTCGCGGTCATCGGCCGTGAACGATTTATTCCAGTATTGGCGCAAAAAATGGAGTTCCTTAAACGGCTGGGCGTGGGCATCAAAGTGAGAGCCAATCAAGTGATTCCACCAAGTGGTGCCCGCTCGCTGAACGCCGAGACCAATAAAGTCGGGTGCCCCCGTCGACCACCCATCGGGACACTTAGGGGGTTTATGCCGAGCTCGTATTTGGCGAGCCCGCTCGGTTATTCCTCGTAGTTTCACAATTTGGAAGGTATCAGGGGTTAGTTGGCTACGCTTCGCATTCAGATCTAATTCTCATTAAAGGAGCATCTAGTGGGTCAGCCCGAGACGATCGGACAGTTACGAGCAACCGGGTGGATTTCCCGGCCAGTGAAGCAAGAGATGCGAGAAAATGCTATTCGTCGAATCGCCGAAGGTCGGATGGTGATCGACGGTGTGGTTGGTTATGAACATACGGTTTTACCTCAACTCGAAAATGCTCTTCTTGCCACTCACGACGTCATTTTTTTGGGTGAGCGTGGCCAAGCCAAGACTCGAATGATCCGCTCTCTAGTAAATCTTCTTGACGAGTGGATGCCAATTGTGACTGGTAGTGAAATTAACGATGACCCTTACGCTCCGGTGTCACTAATGGCGCGCGACTTAGTGGATGAGTTGGGTGACGAAACACCGATAACCTGGGTCCATCGCGATAGAAGACTGAGCGAAAAACTCGCAACGCCCGACACAGCAATTTCTGACCTAATTGGTGAAGTTGACCCGATCAAGGTAGCCGAAGGGCGCTATTTGGGTGATGAATTAACAATCCATTACGGGTTAGTTCCGCGAACCAATCGAGGAATTTTTGCTATCAATGAGCTTCCTGATCTTGCCGAACGCATTCAAGTTGGATTACTTAACGTTCTCGAAGAGCGCGATATTCAGATTCGGGGATACAAGATTCGTTTGCCGCTCGATTTGATGTTGGTGGCTTCGGCTAATCCTGAGGACTACACCAACCGCGGCCGCATCATCACTCCTCTTAAGGACCGTTTTGGTTCACAGATTCGCACGCATTATCCCCTTGATGTAGATCTTGAAGTGGGTGTAGTTGAACAAGAGACTGAGATAATCGTTCCCGATGGAATGACCGTCAACGTCCCTGATTTCATGACTGAAATTGTGGCGTCAATTAGCCAGTTGGCTCGGCGTTCTCCGCACGTAAATCAGCGCTCCGGCGTCTCAGTGCGAATGTCGGTTGCTAACTACGAAATTATGGTTGCCAGCGCTACTCGACGGGCGATACGCAGTGACGAAACCGAAATCGTCCCTCGAGTGAGTGATCTCGAAGCCCTAGTAGCAAGTACATCCGGGAAGATTGAATTTGAAACGGTTGACGATGGCCGAGAAGAGCAAATTCTGGTTCGACTCGTTCAGGCTGCCATTCTCGAAACTTTTCGCTCGTCCTGTGCGCCAGAAAAGCTCACTGATCTAGTGGCTGCTTTTGAGGAGAATCTTGTTGTTCACACGGGCGATGACGTACCCTCGACTGACTACACCGAATTGCTAACCAAACTTCCAAGCATCAAAGGTGTATTGAGTGATCTTAAAGTTTCGGAAACTCCTGCGGAGGTGGCATCAGCCCTAGAGTTCATACTCGAAGGTCTGCATTTGTCGAAACGACTCAATAAAGATGCCGTAGGAGGCAAGGCGACTTATAGCGGGCGTAGTTGATAGCGATTCTGTTATAGGCCACTGTCGCGTTTGTAAACGTTGCATGCTTGATTGGCGTAGCGATTTACTGCGTCAACTGCAGCTTGTACCTTGGGGTTGTCTTTGAGCGAAGGATTACGTTCAACGTTCTTTAACGCGTTGGCGAAAGTCTCCGCATCATCTTTTATTTTTTTCGGCGCAGTGCGGGCAAGTTCTTGAACAATGGGCAACTGACGGTCAACGTCAGCCTCGCCCAAGCGTTCGGCGTTCTGGAGCTCATTGTTGTAGCGCTCGGCGGCTTGGCAAAATGCTTTCGAGGCAGGAAGTTTTTCTTTTTCCGAGCAAGCTGTCAGCAAGGACAAAAGGCTGACCAAGACGACGGCGAGGGCGAGCCGATTAGCTAGGTAAACGAATTTATTCACCTTCGTATTGTCGCCGCTAGATGCGCTTGAGGGGCTATCCGGCCTTTTCGCCCTTAAAGGGCTGGGTCCCATCAGGGGAGTACGGTTCGGGTTATGAGTTTGCGCCGCAATCGAGGTCAACCCCCCAAGCCGAAGTTTCGCTATTCGGCGTGGGACGGAACTCAAACCGGTTTTGACCTCGATGCTGATGCGTTGCTCGATGAGATCAACGACGACCTTCTTTACCACGGCGATATCAACGCGGCCTTGCGTCGGCTTATGCAACAGGGAATGCGCGACGCTGATGGAAACGAGCTTATGGGTTTGCGCGAAATGCTGGACCGTTTGCGAGAACAGCGCCGAGAAATGCTTGATCGCTACGACTTAGGTGGAGTCTACGAAGATATTGCTGAGAAACTGCGGGAAATAATTTCCGCTGAGCGCGAAGGGATAGATCGTCGAGTAGACGAAGCGCTATCTTCTAACGATCGCCGGCGAGAAGAAATAGTTGAAGATTTGGCAAAGCAGCGGCGAGAAGAACTCGACCAGATCCCTCCTGATTTAGCGAGCACTGTTCAGGCGTTGCAAAATTATGACTGGATGGACGACTCGGCCCGCGCCCGTTTTGAAGAATTAATGCAGGAACTGCGTGACCAACTCATACAGAGCACATTTAGCCAAATGTCTGAGGGTATGGAAAACATGAGCCCCGAACGAATGGCACAAATGAAAGATATGTTGGCCGATCTAAATGAAATGCTCGATCAGCGCGCTAATGGTGAAGAACCCGACTTCGAAAAATTTATGGAAAAGCACGGAGACTTTTTCCCTGGGAATCCTAAAAACCTTGATGAGTTGTTGGCCCAGATGGCGCAGTCGATGGCCCAAATGCAACAAATGCTTAATTCCATGAGCCCTGAACAACGAGCGCAGCTACAGGCTCTTTCGCAATCCTTGCTCGAAGATGTGGATTTGCAGTGGCAAATGGATCAACTCAGCCGTAATTTACAAGGAGCATTTCCTGATCTTCCATGGAATCAATCTCAAGAGTTTGGCGGCGATAACCCTCTTTCGATGGGTCAGATGCCCGGGCTGCTTGGCCAACTAGGGGATATGGACGATTTGGAGAATCTTTTACGCCAAGCCACCCAACCCGGCGAATTGGCCGAGGTTGACCTTGATCAGGCTCGCTCTCTTCTAGGTGAAGATGCAGCTAAATCGCTCGCGCGTCTAGCCGAACTAGCCAAGATGCTCGAAGAAGCGGGGTTGATTGAACAGCGCGAAGGTCGGCTCGAGATGACCCCTCGAGGCATTAAAGCTCTTGGGCAAAAAGCTCTTGGTGATCTTTTCCAGAAGTTAATGAAAAATGGTGCGGGAAGTCACGAAATTAATCGAGAAGGAATTGGCCACGATCCTACTTACGAGCATCGACCTTATGAGTGGGGTGATCCGTTTCGTCTCAATGTGCAGCAAACAGTTAAAAATGCGATTTGGCGTCAAGGAGCAGGTACGCCAGTAAAGCTCACGGCAGAAGATTTTGAAATAGAAAGAACTGAACAAGTAACTCGGAGTTCTACGGTGTTACTGCTCGATGTATCTATGTCAATGCCTATGCGGGA
>Ga0049085_10000279_pt1 | contig 21085 bp, 17 predicted proteins | sample GreLakmeSU08MSRF_FD_66721 | JGI IMG/M metagenome (GOLD analysis project Ga0049085, IMG submission 66721) | Freshwater lentic microbial communities from great Laurentian Lakes, MI, USA - Great Lakes metaG SU08MSRF | ecosystem: Environmental > Aquatic > Freshwater > Lake | place: Great Lakes... | reverse complement strand
AAATGCGTGGCACAGGGCCACCCCGGCGGCATCGGCTTCATCGAAAGCGAGCGTGCGACCATGCCCCAGCATCGCCATCACGGTCCGCGCCATCTGCTCCTTACTCGCGCGGCCCATTCCTGTGACAGCCTGCTTAACGCGCAACGGGGCATATTCAAAAATCTCCTTATCGCGCAACGCCGCGGCCGAAATTGCCGCCCCGCGCGCGGCCCCTAAAATTTGGGCGGTCTGAAAATTTTGCACATAGATCGTCTGCTCAAGTGCCACATGCCTAGGATCAAAGTCGGCCACAAAAAGCGCCACCGCGCGATGAATCTCACCCAAACACTGGGCCATCGAATGCTTCGCGGGGACCTTAACCGTTTGGCAGCGCAACATCACCGGGGAGCGCCCCGGACTAAACTCCAGCAAAGCTAACCCCGTACCGCGCAAGCTGGGATCGATGCCGAGGACGCGCCCATGAAAAGAGGAGCGCGTCAGCGTCGGCGCCACCGGCCAAGCGGCCGGCGCAATTTTACCTTCGAGTTTGGCCTTCCAAAGTTGTCGGACTGAAGTTCGCGCCATATGGTAAGTTCGATTTATACACGAAAGCCCCCGCAACCAAAATCATTTGTGAGGCTCACTGCGCCGCGATGGCTATTTCTAAGCGCAGCACACTGAACAGCGCCCCTTGGTCGCCAGTGATCTCGATAACCTGCGCCTCATCCTGCATCGCCGTGCTCGGGATGACATAGCTATATTCTAAACCAGTGGGGCTGGGCTGCGCGGTAAATTTCAGGCTATTCACGTAGACATTTAATTTTTCCGGCGCCGTGGTCCCTGGCGCAAATTCAATCATTAGTTTAACGGTGCGCCCGACTGGCTGCGGGCCGGTGGGTAAGCGAATGGCACAGCCAGCAGGCCAGGGCATATCTTTGCGCGGATCCGTCCCAGGGAGTGTAAATTCAGTGGGATCCCCGGGGGCCCGAATATCGCGATACGTCACCGCATGCGTGCGCGCGAGTGGTTCAAGTTTTTTGCTAGTGCTCAGCGCCTGCACGAATGCGCGGTAGCGCTCCGCCCCCCAAGTCCGATACAAATCGCCCGACCAGACTTTATTGGAGCCAGGTCGACCCGGAAAATAATTAAATAAATAAACGTAATCCGCGCCTTGGTGCAGCAACGCCATCGCCGCACCGGCCGCCAATTCTGGCGTCATGGTAGTGGCTTTGCCATTGGGGACCGGTTGGTAGCGAATCTCCAAACCGCCGGCGATCGACACCCCCGTGCCCGCGAGCAAACGTTTCCACTCGAGCGTTGGCAGATCAAATTCCGCCGTTGCCCAAAAAGGCGTCGCCACAATTAAGTCAATCAGACCAGCCTGCGCCCACGCCACGGCGTCGAGGCCGCACCGCCGCGCCGTCTCGGGCCGCGAGGGCACGCGTACACTCAAACGCACCGGATGCCCAAGTCGCACCGCCGCCCGATCACACTCCGCACGCACCCGCTGCAACCACGCGGTGATGCTCCGCCCGCCAGCCAATTCATGCCCTGGCCGGAAATGATAAACAAACCGCATCCAATCTAATTCGAGCCCATCCAGATCGAGGGTTTCTAATTGTTCACAAACCAACTTGAAATAATGTTCCTGAACTTCCGGCCGCTCCCAATCGAGCGCTCGATCAGGCCACGAGGCGTTGCGATGCGGCGCCCGCAACTGACCCGCCGCTCGCTGTGCTTTGAAAAAACTGCTCAACAGCGGGGAGTCTTCCAAGGTGCAGTCATGGACGTCATTCATCCGCACGCTGACCCAAGCCCCCACTCCTAAGTGGCGACAGCGAGCCAAGGCGCGTTGATGAAAATTGACGCCCAGATCCGCTAAGCGTTTCGCGGAATCCAACCGGCGGCGCGTCGGGACAATGGCCCCTGGGGCTAAATAGCGCAAAATGGGCTGATTGTCGGGACCCGCTTCATCGTACCCCGTCCAGTCCGACTCCCACACCCGGCTTGCGTAATTCGTACGCATGGCGTTGACGCAGGAGATGAAGGTCCGCACCCCATCCTGCGCGAGTTGGTCGATGTAAGCATCCACTAACTCTCCGCTTATTTCTTCGCGCGAACGCTCAAAAAAGAAATCAGTGCTATCTTGGTTAAAGATCGGCCCAACCAAACCGGGCACTAGGACCGTATTTGTGGGCTCCGCGAAAGCAAAATTAAGCACCCCACCAAGAACGGCAAAAATGAAGACCCGCAGCCAAGCGAGGTGGTGAAGCAGATTTCTGCGTGAACTTGAGCTGTTGAGTAGCAATGGGGGGTAGAACATAATTTTCTTTCTCTTTACTGAGCGGTCACCCGCAATTTCTGCAAGCCGACAAATGAATTATTCAGCCAGACCCAAAGCGCCGAGGGGGAAATTTACTGTTCAACTCCCCCCCACTAGGCTCTCCCGTTAAAATCCTGCCCCAGCCACACCGCCCGCCCACCAAGCTCCAGGGACCCACCCCCGATCACGGCGCATTACCTTTAGGCTAACGCACCTCGCTCGGTTTGTAATATAATATATTACCAACCGAGCGTGCTCCGCGGCGCTGGGTATCGTTAAATTCGCGGCGAGACTCCGGCCTTAACCGGGGGAGTGTCTTGCGACTCGATTTTCCCCTCAGTGGCTAAATTCCCTAACATGCTTCCCCTAGAGCTCACGCCCTGATTCATTCGACCCTAAATTTTAAAAGATAAGCAATTTAACCGTCGCTAGGCCGGTTAAGAGCAAAGCGGTCTGCTCGAACACCTGCTGGTTCATTCTGGCCGCTGCATAACGGCCGATGAGGCAACCCACGATGACCGCGGGGGCCAACTTAAGATTTAAGGCCAAGCTGTCGTGGTTAATGAGCCCTAAATTAACCATGAAGGGCACCTTGAACCAATTGAGTAAGAGAAAGAAAACCGCATTGGTACCGAGAAAGCCCATCTTAGGCAGGCGCATGGCCAGTAGGTAAATAGTCATCACCGATCCCGCCGCATTCGCCACCAAAGTGGTAAAACCCGCCAACAAGCCGGTGCCAGCCGCCACCCAGAGCGGAGCATGTGCGACCAAAGTATCATCGGGAGCGGGCCGAAATTTTCGCCAGTAATGCAAGATCAGCATCACGGCGAGGATCGCTCCAAGTAATCGCCTCGTCTGCCCATCGTCAATATGGCCGAGAGCCAACCAGCCGATCACCACCCCGGCCATCGTCCAGGGAAATAATTTCCCCAAATGTCGCCACTCCGTATGCCGCCGATAAAGCAATACCCCAAAAACATCGCCCAAAATCAGGAGGGGCAAAATCACCCCCGTTGCCTGTCGGGCCGGCATCGCATTGGCGAGCAGGCCCACAAATAAAATGCTGACTCCCGGGATACCGGTCTTCGCTAATCCCACGACTAGGGCCCCGAGAAATAACAGCACCCATTGCCCCAGATCAAAGGTCATCGGTCTATCCTCCGCTTTGCGTGCGACCACGAAATCATAAATTCTAGCCGCGATCTTCTCATGCTGAAATGCTCCCCTCGGCCACGGTGAGCACCTGCCAATCGGCCGTTACTTCTGGTAAACTTGTTCCTGTCGCAATGACCTGCGGCTCGCCCTCCAACGACGCCCAGAAGCGGGCGCGTCGCTCGGGATCGAGTTCGCCCAAAACATCATCACAAAGCAGCACCGGCGTGACGCCACTCTTCGCTTTAAAATAAGCCGCCTGGGCCAATCGTAAAGCGATGACGAGGCAACGCTGCTGCCCCTCCGACGCGAATTGCTTGGCGGGTCGACCATTAAGCAATAAATCCAAATCATCGCGGTGCGGCCCATGCTCGGTGGCTTTCAGTAAGCCATCTCGGGGACGACTTTTCAGGAGTAAGGCGGCAAATTCCTCGCGGGTGCCCGGAGCCGCATCCGGCGCGTAGATCAAACCGGCCGTCTCCCCCACTGGACCCAACTTGGCATGAGCGATCTGAAACTGGCGGCTCAATTCAGTGACCCCCACCGCCCGTTGCGCCAATAAAGTGAGCGCATGCACGGACAACTCATGCTCAAACGCATCAAGGGCACCCAGATCCCGCCCCCCTTGCTTCAAGAGCATATTTCTTTCCGCCAAGGCGCGCGTGTACGCTTGCAGCGCGATGAGATAGCTCGGATCCATCGCCGCCAAAGTAAGATCCAACCAACGGCGGCGCAGCGCGGGAGAGCCGCGGAGAAATTGATTATCGTGCGAGGAAAAAACTACGGTAGGGAATTTTCCAATAAAGTCGGCCAACCGCGTGACGCGGCCCTGCTCCCACTGCACCTCGCGGGTTTGCGCCGTCAACATAACCGTGATCCGGCTCGCGCCAAATTGTTCATGTTCGAGGGAAAAAGCTAACCCCGCTTGGGTCTGGTGAAGCCCGATTAGCGCCCGCGTCTCGGCCCCACGGAAGGACCGCAATGCGGTTACATAACCGGCCGCTTCTAAAAAATTCGTCTTTCCCTGCGCATTCGCCCCACACAAAAATGTCCGTGGGCCCCGCAACTCAACCGCGACGAGCGGCAGATTGCGAAAGCCTTGCAAAGTGATCTGGGTGAAACGCACACGTTAGTCAGGCAAGGGCCGTCGCGGCTGTCCATTTGGTTCTTGCGGCCTGGCAGACCGAAAGGTTTTGATCCGCCCTTATGAGCAAAGCCTCCCCCTCCACCACTGAAGTTGCCGTGCTAAAAACTAGCTACGGCGAAATGACCCTCGCTTTCTGGACCGACGTCGCCCCCGCGACCGTTGAGAATTTCAAAAAGCTTGCCCGCGCCGGCTATTACAACGGCACCGCCTTCCACCGCATCATCAAGGGCTTTATGATCCAAGGGGGTTGCCCCAACACCAAGGCCGGCCAGACCGGCATGCCCGGCACCGGTGATCCAGGCTACAAAATTAAGGCTGAGTTTAACAAAAAATCTCACGTCCGCGGCGTCATCTCGATGGCGCGCTCCTCGCACCCTGATTCCGCGGGTTCGCAATTTTTCCTCTGCCACGGGGACGCTAAATTTCTGGATAACCAATATACCGGCTTCGGCCAACTCATCGCGGGCGATGATGTGCTGGAACAACTCGCTAACGTTCCCACCCAATCCGGTGGTGGTGGCGAGAAGAGCACCCCGATCGATCGGGTCGCCCTCGAAAGCATCACCATCGTCGCTCAGCCCTAAGGCCGGCACAGGGCTGAATTAACTCAGCCGATTCCTTGCCATAAAAAACCCGGTGGCTCGCGCTGCCGGGTTTTTTTGCGGTTACGTTGCGCGCTTACGAATCAAAACCCACCGCCTTGGCCACCGCCTCATAAGTGATGCGGCCGTTGCGCGTATTCACTCCGCGAGCGAGGCCCTTGTGCTCGCTCAGCGCTCGCTCCACGCCTTTCTGCACCATCATCGCGATAAAAGGCTCGGTGGCCTGCGTCAGGCCCATGGTAGACGTGCGCCCGACGAGCGCCGGCATATTGGGCACCGCATAATGAATCACCCCATGCGCTTGGTAAGTGGGCTTCTGGTGCGAAGTCGCTTGGATCGTTTCGATGCAACCGCCTTGGTCGATCGCGATATCGCAAATCACACTGCCGGGCCGCATTTGCGCCACCATTTTCCCTGAAACCACAATTGGCGCCTTCGCCGCAGGGATTAGTACGGCGCCGATCAGTAGATCAGCATCTGCCACAGCTTGTTCGATATTGGCCGGATTAGACATGAGCGTGACAATACGACCGCGATACTCGGTATCGAGCGCCTCTAATTTGCGCGTATCCAGATCGAGGACCGTCACGCGCGCCCCCATGCCCGCCGCCATTTGCACCGCGTGCGCGCCGGAATTACCCGCTCCCACCACCACGACATGACCCGGCATCGTGCCTGGGATGCCCCCGAGGAGAACACCCGAGCCACCGTGTTGGGATTGCAAAAAATAAGCCCCAATCTGAATCGAAAGCCGTCCGGCGATCTGCGACATGGGCTTGAGCAGCGGAAACGCTCCGTCAGAGCCTTCCACCGTTTCGTAGGCAATACCCAGAATATTCTTCCGGCACAATTCCTTGGCCAGTGCCGGGCCCGCCGCGAGGTGCAAATAGGTGAAGAGGGTTTGGCCCTGCTGGAGGAAATGATATTCAGCGGCCAGCGGCTCCTTAACTTTCACAATCACATCGGCGTTCTTCCAAACCTTCGCGGCCGTGACGACGAGGGTGGCTCCCGCTGACTTATATTCCGCATCGGTAAAGCCAGCACTGTCGCCAGCTGATTTTTCGAGGAGCACCTTGCCGCCGAGCGCAGTCACGCGACGACAGAGACTAGGTGTCATCGAAACGCGCGTTTCGCCAATTTTAATTTCTTTCGGGACGCCGATAATCATAGGCCCTTGTGCATAGCAGCCAGAGGGGGAAACACAAGGAGCCTCCCTGAGTTCGTTCAGCCTAAACCAAGGCTATTAACCACCATGCTTTAAAATTATACTTGCCGATCGATCCGGGCGTTCCGTTAGTGCCTAACCCACAGATGCCCAAGCTCCTTACTTTGATTGTCGCCTGCGCGGAAAATCGCGTCATCGGCCGCGCCGGCAAACTTCCGTTTCGCATCCCGGAAGACCAACAGTGGTTTCATGAAAAAACCGCCCACCAGACTGTCGTGCTGGGCCGGATTTGCTTCGAGACTTGGCCGCGCGTGCTAACCGATGGGCGCCAGCCCGTCGTCATTACGTCGCAGCCAGAACGCATTTATAAACAGACCGCGCATTTGCAGCGGGCGCGACCAGGCGAGGCGGCGAAGCCCGTCCACCTCGCGACGAATGTCACGGCCGCCTTGGCCTTGGCCCAAACTTTACCTGGGGATATCATGATCTGCGGCGGCCAACGCATTTACGAAGAGACCCTGCCCATCGCACAGCGTATCTTGATGACCCTCGTGCACGCCGAGGTGCCCGGCGATACCTACTTTCCAGAATGGCGGCAATCACACTGGCGTGAGACGGGGCGACGCGAAAGCCGAGACGCGCATTATCGCTATACCTTCTTAAATCTCGAAAGATAGGGGCGGAAGCCTAAGCCCGCGCCGCGTGCGCCTGCGCCGTGGTCACGTATTTCTCCGCCCAGCCCCGTAGGCTATTTTTCTCTAATGCAGTCAGGGGACGCACCACCTTCGCCGGAGACCCAAGAATCATCGAACCGGGGGGCGCCACAAAGCGCTGGGTGACGAGCGCGTTAGCCCCCACAATGCAGTGATCACCGATTTTAGCTCCATCTAGAATGGTGGCCCCCATGCCAATGAGGCATTCGTCACCAATAGCGCAGGCGTGAATAATCGCGCTGTGTCCAATTGTCGTATAGCGGCCAATCGTAACCCCATAATTATCGGCCAAATGTATGACGGCTAAATCCTGTATGTTAGTGCCCTCGCCGATCACGATTGAATTGATATCGCCGCGCAGCACCGCGCCGTACCAGACACTGCTTTGTGCCCCCAGGGTCACATCCCCCAGCACCGTGGCATTGGGCGCGACAAAAGCCGCGGACCCAGTCTGGGGCGTTTGACCGAGGTGACGTTCAAGTTGTCGTGGGAGATCCATCTGCTTAAATGACTAAACCAGCGATCGTGGCAGACAAGTAAGAGGCTAACGTGCCGCAAAACAATGCCTTCATGCCCAAATTAGCCAAGTCCGCCCGGCGTTCTGGCACCAGTGCGCCGATGCCGCCAATTTGCATGCCGACGCTACTAAAATTCGCAAAGCCGCAGATCGCGATACTCACGATTAACAGCCCTTTCTCGGTGATAATCGGGACCGCTTTATCGGTCAGACTCTTAAACGCGACGAATTCATTAATGGTCAATTTTTGGCCGAGGAGCGTCGCCACATTATTAAGATCAACGCTGGGCACGCCCATCGCCCAAGCCATCGGGTAGAATAATTTTCCAAAAATCCAATTCAGGGTGAGATCAAAATGCGGATTAAAAAAATGCCCGATCGAAACCATCACCCAATCAATACAGGCGATGACGGCAATGAATCCGATGAGCATGGCGATCACGTTCATGGCAATTTTGAACCCATCGCCAGCGCCGTGGGAAATAGCATCAATCACATTCGTGTAATCACTTTTAACCGCGAGCTTCACCTGCCCCATCGTCTGGCTTTCTTCGGTTTCCGGGAAAACAATTTTTGCGATTACCAGCGCACCGGGCGCCGCCATTAAACTAGCGGTGATTAATTTCGGCGCTAAATCGAGGCCGGCCTGCGCCCCCATATTAACATAGACGACGAGAATTCCGCCGGCGATGCAGGCGAGACTGCCACTCATCGAGGCCAATAACTCACTCTTCGTCATCCCCGCCAGATAGGGGCGGATCATGACCTGCGCCTCCACTTGCCCGACCAAAGCACTGGCCACGTTGCTGAGCGCCTCGGCTCCGCTGACCCGCATAATAAAATTCATGGCCCGCGCCACGAGCGCCACGATGCGCTGCATAATACCATAATGGTACAGCACCGCCACCAAGGCGCAGACTAAAATAATCGTCGCGGTAACATTAAAAGCGAAAACGAACCCGCCCCCCATGTAATTGGCGATGTGCCCCGCTCCCTGTTCCACCGCAATCCCGCCGTAAACGAAAGCCGCGCCGGCGCGGGCAAACCCCTCTAATTTACCAATGCCTTGACCCACGAGTTGAAAAAATTGCGCGACGGGGCCGACGTGAAAAATCAAAACCGCAATGATGACCTGAAGAGCAATTCCACTCAGCACGAGTCGCCGATTAATCCGGCGGCGATTATTGGAGAAAAGCACGGCGAGACCTAAGATGAGCGCGATACCAATTAAACCTTGGAGACGATTCATAGAATTAATTCAGGTGGGGATAATATTTACTAAACGCGACCAACCGCGCGGTAAGCTGCGCCAAGCCCGCGGGCAATTCAATCATGCTTTCCGCCCCGACAATCAATTTAAACCGCGGCTCACTCATACAGGCAACCGCGCGGCGTCAGACTTTCACCGATGGGAGATGCCAAATATCATTCGCGTATTCCCGAATAGTCCGGTCGCTCGAAAATTTCCCCAATCGAGCGGTGTTCAAGATCGCCCGCCGCGCCCACTGCGCCGGATCACGATAAGCCTGATCGGCGCAAGCCTGCGCGGTGCAATAGCTGCGATAATCGGCGAGCAGCAAAAATGGATCGCCCCCGGCCAGCAGGCTATGATGCAACAAACCAAAAGCGCCCGCTTCGCCCGGCGTAAAATAATCACTCCCGAGCCAATCAATGATGGCGCGCAATTCTTCATCCGCCTGATAATAATCCTGCGGACAGTAGCCTTGAGCCGTGAGCGCGACCACCGCTTCCACCGTCAGGCCAAAGATAAAAATATTATCTGCCCCCACTTCATCACGGATCTCCACATTAGCTCCATCGAGCGTGCCAATCGTCAGAGCCCCATTGAGCGAGAGCTTCATGTTCCCCGTGCCCGAAGCTTCTTTGCCCGCGGTAGAAATTTGCTCAGAAAGATCCGCCGCTGGAATAATTTTCTCTGCGAGTGACACCCGATAATTCGGCAGGAACGCCACCTTCAGCTTACCGCCGAGACGCTCGTCCGCATTGATGTGCGCGCCAATCACATTAATGGCGCGAATAATATTTTTCGCCAAGTCATAGCCCGGGGCAGCTTTCGCCCCAAAGATAAAGACTCGTGGCACCAAATCGAGCGCGGGATTTTGCAACAAGCGACGATAGAGCGTAATGATATGGAGCAAATTTAAATGCTGCCGCTTGTATTCATGCAGTCGCTTGATCTGCACATCGAAAATAGCATCAGGCGAAACCACGAGGCCGCACTCCGTTTTGATGACCGCAGCTAAATCGACCTTATTGGCCCGTTTGATCGCCATGAACTCGCGCTGAAAGGCCGGCTCCTCGGCAAATTTCTCCAAGCCGCGCAGCAGATCGAGATTACGCACCCAATCCGCCTGCCCCAATGTTCGCGTGAGAAGTGCCGCTAAGCGCGGGTTGCTCTTCAGCAGCCAACGGCGCGGGGTGATGCCATTGGTCTTATTTTGAAATTTACCGGGGTAAAGTTCGTTAAATTCCGGAAAAAGATTCTGCTTTAATAATGCCGTGTGAATCTCCGCTACGCCGTTAACAGTATGCGAGCCGACCACGGAGAGATTCGCCATGCGCACCTGCTTATGGCCATTTTCTTCAATCAGGGAGCAAACGGTTTTCTTCCCATTATCACCAGGCCATTGCCGTTCGACCGCCAGCAGCAGTTGCTCATTGAGGACATAGATTATCTGCAAATGACGCGGTAAAAGTCGCTCAAAGAGCTCCACGGTCCATTTCTCGAGGGCCTCGGGCAAAAGGGTGTGGTTCGTGTAAGCAAAAGTCCGGCGCGTAATGGCCCAAGCGTCGGCCCACGCCATATTTTCTTCATCTAACAAAATCCGCAGCAATTCGACGATCGCGATGGCGGGATGAGTGTCATTGAGCTGGACCGCGACCTTGTCCGAAAAATTATCCCATGAGTTGGCCGGCTGGCGGAAATGGCGGCGGATGATATCGCGCAATGAACACGCCACAAAAAAATACTGCTGCATTAACCGCAGCTCTTTGCCGTTTTCAGTTTTATCGTTCGGGTAAAGCACTTTTGAGACCGTCTCACCGATCGCCTTCTCCCGTACGGCCTCGACGTAACCACCGCGATTAAAAGCCTCGAGGTCGAAATCTTCCGTTGATTTGGAAGCCCAGAGCCGCAGCAAATTAACGGTCGTGGTCCCGTAGCCGGCGATGGGAATATCATGCGGCACCCCCAAGATGGTCTTCGTATCTACCCAGCGGGGACGAGCATTTCCGCGGTCATCAAAAACATTTTCGACGCGACCAAAGAGGCGCACTTCTTGCGCATAGTCTGGCCGCACCACTTCCCAAGGACTGCCAAAAATTATCCAATTATCAGGGCGCTCCACTTGATGTCCTTGTTGAAAGGCCTGTTTAAAAAGGCCAAATTCATAATAAATCCCGTAGCCAAGTGCAGGATAATCTAACGTCGCGAGCGAATCGAGAAAGCAGGCCGCCAAACGACCCAACCCGCCATTGCCTAACCCCATATCAGCCTCGGCCTCGCGAATTTGCTCGAAATCCTGCCCCAAGGCTTCGAGCGCAAGGCGCGCCGCATCCAACAGATCGGTCGCGAGTAAATTATTTCCGAATAGTCGACCCATCAAATACTCGAGCGAGAAATAATAAAGCCGGCGGACATTTTTCTCATTATGCCGCCGCTGCGTCGCAATCATGCGCTCATGAATCGTATCCCGTACCGCGAGCGCGGTCGCGACCCACCAGTCGCGCGGGGTCGCCGAGGCCGGATGCCGCGCCAAGGTTGAGATCAAATGCCGTTCAATCAGCGGACGCAGGTCCACCTGCGGCGGTTTTACTGCTGGCTGGGGAGCACGACTAGCCGAGCGACTCGCTTTGCTTTTAACAGGCATGGAAAGAATAGATCACAAATCGTGCCGTTGCGGCAGGCAAGTTAGGAATATCGGGCCCACATGACGACTGGATGAACATTGACTAAGCTTACCGCTGAAACCGCCGCAGCAATTCACCGCGACTGAATTCAAAGTGGGTTGGCCGACCAGCCGGACTCGCATGGGGTTGCGTGCAGGCGAAAAGTTGGGACACGAGCGCCAGTGCCTCGGTCTCGTTAGGGCTGCTCGGCAACCGTACCGCTTGCTGGGCTGCGAGTTGGGCTAAGGCCGTCCGGGCCAAATCAAGGTTCTTCCCATCGAGCTGCCCGTCGCGCATCAAGCCGATGATATCGCGCAAAAAAATAACGGCATCACTCGATTCCAACCAAACCGGCACGGCCTCAATGCGGAAAAAATTACGCCCAAATTCTGCGACCTCAAACCCATGGCGTTGCAAAAAAGTCAGTTGGTCGGTTAACAAGGCACTCGCAATGGCGTCAAATTCCACCGGGATCGCAAAGAGTAGACGCTGACTCGCAACCGCTCCTTGCTTAAATTGCATTTCTAAACGCTCGAACCACACCCGTTCGTGCGCGGCCCGTCGATCCAAGACCATCAAACCGCTTGGCGTTTCCCACAAGGCATAGTCGGTATGCGCGGTCCCCAGAAAGCGCCAGCCCAACAGCGCCGCAGAGGCCCTCGGTGCGCTCACCGCTAAAGGGCCGGCAGCCGTTCTGACGATGGCGGGCGCGGAGGGCGTTGCGGGCGGCTTAATCACGAACGCGGTTGACGGCAGATTCACGGTTGCGGGAGCGGCCAAGCTCACGGGATCGCCCGGCATTACCTCCGACGCAGCAGGGTGAACTTGTCCCGCGCTGGCCGGTTCCACTCTGGGGGCCGGCGCGCCCCACTCGCGTAATCGCTGCAATACTGCCCGAATCACAAAACCGCGCACGGCGCCTTCACTGCGGAAGCGCACCTCTCGCTTGGCCGGATGCACGTTCACATCGACCGCGGCCGGATCCAGTTCGAGAAATAATACGGCGACCGGATAACGGCCTTTCGCCAGGGCCGTAGCATAGGATTCAATCAAAGCGTAATTAAGCGTCCGGCTATCGACCGGCCGCCGGTTTACGAACATCAGCAATTCGTGACGCGTCGATCGATTAACTCCGGGTTTACCGATCAGCCCACTCAATTTCAAACCGGGCTCCGCCATCGCCACCGGCAGCAAATCGGCCACCAATTGCCGGCCAAAAATCTCCCCCACTCGCTCCGCTAGCGTGGTACAAACCGGCGACTGAAACAGCACGCGGCCATCCTCAATCAACACAAAAGCCGTCGCGGGACACGCGAGGGCATATAAGCGGACAGTCTGAATAATGTGCGCCGACTCGGTGGCATCCGTTTTTAAAAATTTCCGCCGCGCGGGCACGGAGTTAAATAAATGCGACACGGTAATGCTCGTGCCCGGGGCAAGACCGCATTCACGCACGTGCACAAATTTTCCGCCATTAATCACAATCTCGGTGCCGGCGGCGGCGCTCCCCACGCGCGTCTGTAATTCAAAATGGGAGACACTCGCGATCGAGGGGACTGCTTCGCCTCGAAACCCGAAAGTGCCGAGGCGGTCCAAGTCAGCCGTCTCCACTAACTTGCTGGTCGCGTGCCGCTCGAGCGAGAGCAAGGCATCTTCTTGGGTCATCCCGCAGCCATTATCGACGACGCGGATCAGCGCCCGGCCCCCGGCACGAAATTCCACTGCCACACGCGTGGCGCCAGCATCCAAAGAATTTTCGACTAATTCCTTCACCACAGCCGCGGGCCGTTCAATCACTTCGCCCGCCGCGATCTGATTGGCCACTCGGTCAGTGAGAATATGAATAACAGACATGGCGGTTAAAACGCGCGACCGCGAGCCTTCCCGCTTACCCCAAGAGCTTCTGCCAACGTTTGAACTGCCGTGCCATCTGCGCCGGGCCCGGCATACCCGTGCCTGTGCGCCGCGCCATGGCGGCCGAAAGATCAAAGGCACTCGTCCAGTCTGAACCTAGAGCGGGATGGATGGCTTTCACCTCGGCATTAGTTAGTCGATTAAGCGCCACCCCTTGCTTTTCCGCCAACTTGACCACGGTGCCAACCGCATGATGAGCGGCGCGGAAGGCCACCCCGCGTCGCACGAGATAATCCGCTAAATCGGTCGCCAATAAGGCGGGGTCCGCGACCGCCGCTGCACATTTCGCCCGCTGCATTTTTAAACCAGCCACGGTGCCGGCGAGCACCGCCAGGCAGAGCACCGTTTGATCATGACTATCAAACACCGGCGGTTTGTCCTCCTGCAAATCGCGATTATAGGTCAACGGCAGCCCTTTGACCAACGTCAGCAACGTGTGCAGATTGCCCTGCAGCCGCGCTGATTTTCCCCGCAATAATTCGAGCGAGTCAGGATTTTTCTTCTGCGGCATCAGACTCGAGCCCGTGCAGAAAGCATCGGGTAACTCGATAAATTTAAACTCTTGGCTGGACCACAAGATCAAGTCCTCCGCGAGCCGCGAAAAATGCACCCCCACGAGGGCGCAAGCTGCGGCAAATTCAATATAGAGGTCTCGGTCGCTGACCGCATCCATACTATTTTGAGTCACCCGGGGCCGACCTTGCGCATCCACAAAGCCCAGCAACTCAGCCGTATATTCCCGATCGATGGGCAAGGTTGTGCCCGCAATCGCGCCGGAGCCGAGCGGACACCAATTAGCATGGTCAGCCACCACGGCAAAACGCGCCGCATCCCGCTCCAACATTTCTAGGTAAGCAAAAAAATGATGCGCCAGATACACCGGCTGCGCCCGCTGCAAATGAGTGTAGCCCGGGAGCAAAACGCTCCCATCTTTTTCAACTACGGCGAGAATGGCCCGCTGCGCTGCTTGCAAGCTGGCGATGACCTCCGCGCAGGCGGCCTTAAAATACAGCCGCATATCCGTCGCCACTTGATCGTTCCGGCTCCGCGCCGTGTGCAATTTAGCGGCCGCCGGCACGCGCTTGGTCAGCGCCTGTTCGATGTTCATGTGCACATCTTCCAGTTGCTGAGACCATTTAAATTTTCCCTGGTTGATCTCACTGAGAATCGCCTCCAGCCCGCGATGGATGGCTTTGCACTCGCGCCGCGTGATCAAACCCACGTGCGCCAACATCGCCGCGTGCGCCTGGCTTCCTTGAATATCAAACGGAGCGAGGCGACGGTCAAAGCTGACCGATGCGCTAAAACGCAGCATCAACTCGGCGGGACCCGCCGAGAAACGCCCACCCCAACTGACTTGTGCCTGCTTGCCCATAGGGCAGAAGCAACGGTTACCCCCTCGTTCTTGGCAACGCGGAAATATATGCCCCACCCCCCACCGCTAGACCGTGCAACATCGCGTCAACAGGATAACCTCAATCCATGAAATGAAGCGGGCTAGCGAGTATCCGAGTGGGTTAAGGCTTAATCCCGCTCCCGTCGCGCGACGGCGCTCGCTGCGCAAATCACTTACACGAGGCTCATCGGATCAACGTCGAGCACTTGGATCACATCGTCCGGCCATTTGACGGTGCCCTGCAAGCGCACTAACCCGGGGACCACCACCGTGGTGCGGGCACAAAAATACCAAATCTGGTAACGATATTCATCTTTCACTTTTTCAATCGGCGCCGGGGCTGGTCCACGAATTTCCACGATGCCCCCCAAGGCTTGCTCGACTTGCTTGACCCAGTGCTCCGCGAAAAATTTTATTTTCTCCTGATTGGGACCCCGAAAAATGTGGTGAATGAGATGGCGGTAGGGCGGATAATTAAATTTTTTGCGCATCGCAAGCTCACCCTCCGCAAATCCGTTATAATCGGCATGCCGGGCAAACTGAATCGCCTCTGACTTAGGCGTGAACGACTGCACCACCACCTCCCCCGCCCGATCGCCTCGACCGGCCCGACCCGCGACCTGCACGAGCAGTTGAAAGGTCCGCTCATTGGCGCGAAAATCAGGCACATGCATGGAAAGATCCGCATCGACTAAACCAACGAGGGTAACATTCGGGAAATCCAGCCCCTTCCCGATCATTTGCGTGCCAATAAGTACGTCAATTTTCCCGGCCCGGAAATCGCCGAGAATTTGCCGGAAGAGATGCTTTTTTGCCATGGTATCGGCATCCATTCGCTCCAATCGCGCTCGCGGTAATACCCGCCGGACCGCCTCCTCCACCCGCTGCGTGCCGAGTCCACGCCAACGGATGTCGGGGGCCGCACAGGCCGGACAAACCGCCGGCGCCCCGCGGGCATGGCCGCAGAGATGACATTTCAGCGTCTCATCGGCGCGGTGATAAGTCATCGACACACTGCAGTGCGGACACTGCTCTACGTGCCCACATTTTCGGCACTGCATACTCGAGGCATAGCCGCGGCGATTAATAAAAAGGATAATCTGCTCCTTGCGCTCGAAACGCCGGTGCATGTGATCAACGAGTAAACGCGAAAGGGTTACCAATCCCCGTTGCCGCACGATTTCGATCCGCATATCCACCACGTGAATATCGGGCAATTTTTTGTCATCGACCCGCTTGGTCAGAATATTGAGCTGATATTTACCCGCTTGGACGTTCGCCCAGGATTCCAACGAGGGGGTGGCCGAACCGAGCAAGCAAACACAGCCCGCTAATTTTGCCCGATAGACCGCCACATCCCGCCCGTGGTAACGCGGCGTCTCATCCTGTTTATACGCGGGCTCATGTTCCTCATCGACCACGATCAGCTGTAAATCTTGCACCGGCGCAAACACCGCCGACCGCGCTCCCACCACCACTCGCGCCTGCCCAGAGGCCAACGCGGTCCAGCCATCCAAGCGCTCGCCCTCACCGAGGTGGCTATGCCAAACCACGGTTTTGTGCCCCGCAGATTCAAAGCGCCCCCGCAAGCGGGCTACGGTTTGCGGCGTGAGTGCCACCTCGGGGACGAGATAAATTGCACTGCCCCCGGCGGCTAGGACCTGCTCGACCGCGCGGAGGTAAACTTCGGTTTTACCCGAACCCGTCACGCCATGCAGCAAATGAACGGCAAATTTTCCCGCCGTAAGGCTAGCGCTGAGCGCCTGCACCGCGGTGGCCTGCTCGGCATTAAGTTTAGGGGGCAAGCCCGTCACCACTTCGCCCCCGGTCCAATTATCAGCGTAGGCGACGCGCTCCACGGAACGCGTTTCCTCCCGCACTAAACCCCGTTTGAGCAACGCCGTCACCACCGCCGCGGTGAGATCAAGTCGCGTGAGCACGAGAGATTTTTTTACGGGCTGGATCTGCCCTTGGAGAAATTCTCCCAACCGGGCCTGCTGAGGCGCCTTCTTCCGGAGCAGGCCTAACTCTTCGGCGGTCAGGATACGATTGAGGCTGAGATATTTTTCAGTTTTCAACCGCGCCCCATCACGTACGGCAGCGGGAATCATCGCCTCCAATACTGTCTCCATTCGGGCGGCATAGTAAGTGTGCATCCACCGAGCGAGCCCGAGTAGATCGGGAGTCAGGGCAGGATAATCATGCAGGACGTCACTGATTAATTTCAATTTCTCGAGCGCACAATCGGGCTGAGCATTAAGCTCCATCACTAAACCAAGGTGGTGACGCGAACTAATCGGTACTCGTACCAGCGAGCCCGCTCGTATTTCCGCGCGGAATGCTTCTGGCACTTTATAGTGCAGAAGTTTGTCGAAACCGGCCATGGGCTGAACTCCCACAATCATCCTGCAAGTGAATGTTCGCCCGCGGGACTGAGTCAATGCACGGTCGTGATATTCTGCCGGCAAGCGGAGCCTGCCCCCGTGCAGTCGCACCATCCGCTAGACTCGGCCAACGGCTCTCAATGCAGCCCGCCGCCGAACAATCGTCGCACGGGGAAGGTGGTCGCCTGCCACAACTCTCTTGCCGGTCAGGATATTTTCCCGCACGCCTTAACGTCATCACCCCCGCTGGACACACCTCGCCTTGACCATTTTCTACACAGCAGTGTGCACTGAGTAAGATCAACCGACCCCATTTTCCGGATTTGCCCTCATCCATGACCCCATCGCCTTCGTCACCTTCCGCTTACCAAAAAACCTGGTCGGTCGGTACCCTGACCTACACGACGGCCGGACTCGCGCTGTTGTTCACTTGGCTGCTATTCGGTGATTTCGCCTATATGATGCGCGAAAGATCAGCGGTCCCCGTCACCCAGCTGATGCTCAAAAAGTATCAGGCTAGCGATTTAGTTACCGGAATTTTTCTCCTCACGATCCCGCAAGCAATTATTTTTTTTGTTGGTCCGATCGTTAGTTATTGGAGTGATCGTCACCGGAGTCGCCGAGGACGGCGTCTGCCTTTTCTTTTATGGCCCACGCCTTTTGTGACGCTCGCAATGTTAGGCCTAGCCTACAGCCCCGCGATCGGGCGGGCCATCCACCACTGGAGCGGCGGCAACCCCGCCAATGTCAACCGCACCATCCTTCTAACCATGGGGGCTTGCTGGATCGTTTTCGAAATCGGGGTAGTCATTTCCAACGCGCTCTTCAACGGACTGATCAACGATGTCGTGCCGCGCGCGTGGCTCGGTCGTTTTTACGGCCTCTTCCGCGCCGTGGGGCTTGGGGCGGGCATTTTCTTTAACTGGAAAATCATCGGCCACGCCGAGGCCAACTACTCGATTATTTTAGCCACCGTGGGCCTTATTTATGGCGTTGGCTTTTCGGTGATGTGCTTGCGGATCAAGGAAGGCGACTATCCGCCGCCGCCGCCCACCACCCCGGGCCGACCTCTCGTGGTCGAGGCGATGGGCGCTTATTTCCGAGATTGCTTATCCAAACCTTATTATCTGTGGGTCTTTTCCTTTATCGCTTTGGCCAACGCGGCCTTTCTCCCGGTCAACACGTTCGCCATTTACACTGCGAAAAGCTACGGAATGACGGTGGAGATTTATGGTAAATACCTCGCGATAACTTTTCTGACCTCATTTGGCCTATCCTTTCCGCTCGGCTGGCTAGCGGATCGCTATCACCCGCTCCGCGTTGGGCAAGGGGCTCTTTTACTCTATGCCGGCCTCATGTTGGCCGGTTTCGTCTGGGTGCACGATCAGCCGTCCTATGGCATCGTGCTCCTCGCCCATGGGATTGTTTCGGGCATTTTCTTCACCGGGACCGCGGCCATCGGCCAAATGCTCTACCCCAAATTAAAATTCGCCCAATTTGCCGCCGCGGGCAGTCTGATCGCGGCCATCTTTAATATGGGTCTGGGCCCACTGCTGGGCGCCATGCTCGACCGACTGGGCAGTGATTATCGCTACACTTTTCTGGCCAGTAGTCTGCTCGCAGCGTTAGCGCTGGGCCTCAGCCGCAGCGTCGCTCGTCGCTGGCAACAGTTCGGCGGTAACACCAGTTACACCGCCCCAGAGTAAACCGCGCCCCCGCCGCCCCGAGTCCCCCGCTTCCGAGTTGACAGCACGAAAGTGCCGCCCCGACATTGCCGCTGTGAGTCACGTTGTTGCCCGCGAAAAATTCCAAGCCTATCTGGCCAGCCGCGGGCTCCGGGTAACGAAACAACGCCTCGCCATTTTTGCCGCCGCCTTGGCGCAAACCGAGCATTTCACCGCGGAACAACTCCTCGACCAAGCCCGCGCGCTCGACGATTCCGTCTCTCGCGCCACGGTGTACCGCACGCTGCCTCTCATGACCGCCTGCCTACTTTTACGCGAAGTTGATATTGGCTCTGGCGAGAAATTTTATTTTGCCACCAGCAGCGGCGCCACGGAAGTAGCCCAAGTGGTGTGCGTTGATTGCCACAAAATCTCCGAAATTAATGCGCCTTTTATGGAATGGTATGGCAGCACCGTCGCCTTGAAACTCGGCCTCAAACCCATCGCTCAACGGCTGCAAGTGAGCGCCCAGTGCATCGCCTTTCAATCGAGCGGCCGCTGCCCTCACCATCGTAAAAAATAACATGCTCCGTCCCGCTAAACACGATTCGCAATTTGAAATTCAATTCTTTGAAGCGGTCTATCAACGCTGCCCCGGCTACACCGAGGTCGTCGGTCTGCTCGGCGGGCTCTACACGAAAGCCGGCCGCATCGTCGATGGCTTACGCATGGATCGCAAACTTGTGCGGCTCGAACCCGCGAACCCCACCGCCCATTATAATTTAGCCTGCAGCTTAGCCTTGTGCAAAAAACGCCCCGATGCCCTCCGCGCGCTGCGCACGGCAATTTCTTTAGGCTACGATGATCTCGACTGGATGCAGCAGGACCCCGACCTCGAAGGTTTGAAATCTAATCCGGAATTTCAAAAATTGATTCATCAGCTTAAGCCGCAGAGTTGAAACGCCGGGGCCGAGCCTCACCGCAGCCCAAAAATTAGCTGCAGCATGGTCTGCAAATCTCCGCCGGGCGCGTAGCTCGATCCGCGCTGCTTGACCAACGATTTGCAACGATAGGCCCGGACGCTCGCCGCTTCGACCGACCTGATGTGCACCGACTCTGATCGTAACCCCGCGACCTCGGCGGGACCGAGCGGCGTCCAAGCAAACGGGAGGCCCGTCGCGTTGCACTCAATTTCCCAGCCCGAGACAAACCCCAGAGGCAACGGCTTGCGGAGCAAAGCCGGATAGCGCCGGATAAAATCTGGCGTTCGGCTGGTCACGACGCGCACGCGCACGACGCTCCGCATATTAGCGAAATATTGCTGAAGATTATCCACCCGGCGCTCCCGCCATTGCCGGAGAAAATCAAGCGGATCGAGGCCCATTAAATTCATGCCGTTCCACAGTCCGTGCTCGTTGGTACTGCCGAATTTTTTCCAAGCATACCAAGACGAGAAATTAGTCGTTGCCATCAGCCCGATCTCAAAATGCAGATGCGCCCGCTCCGCCGGAATGCCCCCACCCCCGGCACTGTGCCCCATCGTCGCAATCACCTGCCCCAGCTGGACGTGGCTACCCACCCCAACGCCCGGTTCAATTTTAGCCAGATGGGCATAAAGAGTAAAAACCGCCGGCGTTACGCCCGGATGCTCGATGACAATATAGCGACCGTAATTACTTTCCCGGGGCTTGATGCTGAGATAGCGCACCACCCCGGGTAGAGCGGCAAAAATCTTATCGGTGGGCTCACCGCGCGCATCGCGACCCACGGGTTTAATATCGAGCCCTTCGTGAAATTGCCCACCAGCACTCCGCACACAGCCAAAAAGACCGGACTCCGGATCGCCCGACACCGTGGGCTGTACCCAAGCCGCGCTACTGCGACCTTGCGCCCAAGCTCGATTGGGAGTCGGCCAAGTCAGCTCCAAGCGTTGCGCAAAACTAAATGGTGCCACAAAAAAACTGAGTCCGAGCAAACAGCGGCGGCTAGCAGCGGCCCGCCGAAGCCACCCGACCGAGGTCACTCTGAATTTAGCCCTAAACCATAGCTCGATCATGACTCAAGGGGCTGATCGCGCCGCCGCCGCGATCGCATTTGAGGTACGCTTGAGCCGAGCCACTTGCTCGGCCAAATCAGTCGCCGGCGTCTCAATAAAAATCAATATTCCATCTGCCGCCATCGCCGGCTCGAGCCGCCGCGCCCCTACCGGCACATCATTTA
>Ga0049085_10000274_pt1 | contig 21274 bp, 25 predicted proteins | sample GreLakmeSU08MSRF_FD_66721 | JGI IMG/M metagenome (GOLD analysis project Ga0049085, IMG submission 66721) | Freshwater lentic microbial communities from great Laurentian Lakes, MI, USA - Great Lakes metaG SU08MSRF | ecosystem: Environmental > Aquatic > Freshwater > Lake | place: Great Lakes... | reverse complement strand
GCTCGGCCATTACCGCGGTACGCGTGTCGGCGTCGTCGACGGCGGCCACGCGCGCCTCATCGCCCGTGCGCGTCTGCAGCGCAATGGCACCTTGCCCCGACTCGGGCACGATCATCGTGACGGGAAATCGAAAGCCAATCTCGTAGGAAAGTTCGATCCGATCGAGGCCGCAGGCCGCCAGTACGACGCCATCCAGGTCGCTGGTCGTGCGATGCGCGAGCCGGGTCTGGACGTTTCCGCGGACGGGCACCATCGTCAGGTCGGGGCGCAGCGAGCGCAGTGCGGACGAGCGCCGTAGCGACGATGTACCGACGCGGGCTCCCACCGCGATATCACCAAACGAGCGCGCCTCACCACACCAAGCGTCACGAGGATCGGCGCGGGGCAGGAAGGCGGCTAGTGCCAAACCGTCGAGCTCGTCGCCGGTCAGGTCTTTCGCCGAGTGCACGGCGACATCGATCTCGTCGGCGAGCAGTGCCTCCTCGAGTGCAGAGGCAAACGCGCCCGGGCCGAGCTCGCCGAGCGGCGTCGATTGCGCGGCGTCACCATGTGTGGAAACGACCACCATCTCGATCTCGGCACCCGCGGCGGTCAGGGCGTCGGCTGCGAGGCGCGCCTGTGCCTGCGCGAGCGGCGAGCCTCGCGTGCCAAGGCGGAGCAGAAGACTCATTTCGTCGACGGGTCCGATGGGGCAGCTCGCTCAAGCTCCTCAAGCGTCGCCTCGAGCCGCGTCAACTTACGACCGAGAATCCCCACGTACAGGAGGATCACCAGCCAGACCGCCATGTAGGCACCGGCGACGTACGGCACGGCTTCCTTGAGCGTCATGCATCCTCCCCGCGGGCCACTCGCTGCAACTGCAAGACGCGCGCGGCAGTGCGCTTGCCACGCATTTCGGTGGAGATCAGGAGCACCATCAGACTTAGCATGCCTGCAAAACCGACGAGAAACGTCAGTAAGAACGAGTTTGGCATCGCAGCGCCGCCGGTGGAGAAGACCACGGGGTGGATCAGGGTCTGCGCGATTCGCACGGCGAGAAACGAGAGAGGAATCAGGCCAATGCCGAGCAGGGCGAAGACCGCCGAGGCCGAGCGGCGACGTTCGCCCTCATCGAGCGAGAAGCGCAGCATGAAGTACGCGCAGTAATAGAGGAACAGAATCAGGAAGACGTTGATCTGGCGATCGCCCCAGTTCCACCACACGCCCCACGAGGCCTTGGCCCAGATTGGTCCCGTCAACAGCACGAGCGTGCCCCAGATCGTGCCGGAGTGCACGCCCACGTACGAGCGCAAGTCCCAGACCTCAGTGCGCTTCCACAGGTACATCGCGGCGGAGAAGGCGCCGAACGCGAACGCGACGTAGGACGTCAATGCAATCGGAACGTGAAAGTAGAAGATCTTCTGGCTAAGCCCTTGGTCGAAGTCTTCGGGCGTCCACCAGAACGCGAGCGCGACAGTCAGCGGGATCAGAATTGTGCTGAGGACGAGCGGGATGGTGGTCGAAAGACGGCCAAGAGAGCGCATGATCAGTCTCCTAGAAGGTGCTCTGAGGTGCCCCACGCGAGCGCCACGAACACGAGATCGTAGAGTGCCAGAAATCCGAGCGGACGGAGTCCTCCTACCTCTTCGCCGAAAGCGCCATAGGTAGCCGTCACGCCCGCCAGGACGATTGGGATTACGAGGGGAAGCACCAGCACCGGTAAGAGCACGTCACGTGTGCGAGCACCGAGTGCCAACGCGGCGGCCAGCGTGCCGACGAGGGCAATGCCGATGTTGGCGAGGAGCAACGCGACGACGACGGTACCGATGCTCGGCCCCCCGGCTTGGAAGAACAAGACCCACCAAACCGGGACGGCGACCACCTCCACCACGACGAGAAAGCCAAATTGGGCGAGCGCGGCACCAATCCAGATTGCGGCGCGATCGATCGGCGCCAACAGCAGCGCATCGAGTGCGCCCTCCTCCTGCTCGGCAGCGAAGGTGCGCAAGAGGCCGAGCACGGCCGTAAAGACCACCGCGGCCCAGAGCATGCCGGCTGCCGCGCGACTGCCTGCGCCTGTATCGCCGCTCAACGCGAAGTGGACAATCACGATCGTCGCGGCGATAAAGAGCAGCATCGCGAAGATCACCTCGCGGCGACGAAGCTCGAGCACGAATTTGACGCGGGCGATCGCGAGCGCTGCGGGGATCATGCGAGGCTCCCGGCGTTGAGGTGGACGGCGCGGGCCCCAAGTCGCGCGGGTAGCCCGTCATCGTGGCTCGCAACCAGTTGCGTGCGTGTGCCGAGGCCAGCCCGAAGCGTCGCATCGAGCAGCAGGCGCCCATCCGCATCGAGCCCGCTCGCCGGCTCGTCGAGCAAAAGCAGAGCGGGCTGGTGCGCCGTGGCGCGGGCCAGCGCGAGCCGCTGCAGCATGCCGCGCGAGAATCCGTCGATGTACTCGTCCGCGCGATCGCCCAGACCAACGTGGTTGAGGAGGGCGGTAATGTCGAGGTCGCGTTGCCCCTGGAGGCGAGCATGCAACTCGAGGTTCTCGCGTGCCGTCAGTCCGCGATAGAGCTGCGAGCGATGGCCTGCGTAGGCGATACCGGCGCGGAGCGAGCGCGGCGCACTGGTCGCGTCGACGCCCGCGATCTGGGCCGAGCCGGCAGTTGGGCGCAGCAGGCCAGCGACGAGCCGCAGCAGCGTCGACTTGCCGGCACCATTCGGGCCGAGCAGCACGATCGTCTCGCCCGCAGCGATCGTCAACGTCGCCTTGCGCAGCGCGAGGCGATCACCGAAACGCTTCGAGCACTCCGTGAGCGTGACGACGGGCGGTTCCATGGATTGGAGGGTAGGCGATGCGCGAGGGAGGACACCACAACCGCGCGGATGTGGTGTCCTCCCAGCCCCAGCGAATCGACCGCCCCAGGACACCACATCCGCGCGGTTGTGGTGTCCTCCCTGGACCCTGAACCCGCTGATCAGTGGTCGGCATACCCTTGGCTCTCGCCCCCTCACACCCACGCGACGGCGTCAACTCCGCGTGGTCACTAGGACCGTGAAATCGCTAGAGGCGCAGACGCAAGATCTTCGCGACGCCATAGGTGGCGGTGACGGCCGCCATGCGAGGGGGCTCGTCGGCATCGAGCGCAGCAGCGAACAGCGCCGTAAACATGTCGCCCGCCCCGACGGTGTCGGCGAGGAGGGGGATGCGGTCGGCTGGGATGCGCAGAATCTCGGGCTCGTCCTCGGTCCACAGCTCACAGCCGCCTTCGCCATAGGTGACGACGACGATCGGGACGCCGGCGCGGGCGAGGGCTGCGGCATCCGTGCCGCCAAGCAACGCCTCGGCCTCCTCATCGCTGAACTTGATCGCAGCGACACCAGCCACCCAGGCCGGGTCGAACGGACCGACCGGTCGCACTTCGCCAAGGCCGGGTCGAGCGAGACCCTGCGCATCGAAAACAACGCGGCGCCCAAGCGCGACGAGGGCAGCGACAGATTCGGGAGGCACGTCGTCGCGCCACTGCGTCCCAACGGCGATCGTCGACGCACTCGCTAGCGACGACTTCGCCCAGCCGTTGATGTCCTCAGGAAGAAACGGATCCCCGAGCGCTGCGACCTCGTGGTCGCGCAGGCCACCCGGCTTGAGCGTGAGGCGACTAACGAACGTGCCCTCCGTTGGCCCGATCAGCACCGGGAGGCCGCGACGATTGAGCTCGGCGTAAAGCTCGTCGTCGCCGCCACGCGTGACGACGATCCCACGAATGCCAGCAGCCGACAGCGCCTGAGCGGCAAAGATCGGAGCGCCACCACAGCGGTGTTCTTCCGAGCCGTCAGCATGGATGATCTCGTCGAGCACGGTCTGTCCCAGTAGGGCAATCACCCGCGCAGCGCTCCCCAGGCCAGGTAGCCATAGGCACTGAAGGCCAGCAGCCAGCCAGCGGCGGCCAAGATGTCGGGTCCGGTTCCACCACAGTTATAGGCGTTGCCCGCAACGCAGAGTCCCTGAGCCAAGAGACCGAAACCGCCAGCCAAACCCGTGGTGGCAAAGACTCCCAGTGCGATCCACGTCGGTCCGTGTTCCCGCCCCCGTCCGCGCAGTGCGAGGGCGCCGGCCGACACGATCACAGCGGCCAGCAGTACGAACGCCTCGAGCGACCAGTGATGCAGGCTCATCTGAACGATCAGGACTAAAACCGCGAGGGGGAGCGTGACGCGCCCCAGGAGGACGCCGTTGCCACGGGCAAGGCGGATGATCGTCACGATCACGAGCGCGGCAGTGGTTGCAGATAGAAGGGAGAAAAACAGGCTCATAAACGGTAAGTACCCTAAACGGTACTGCGATGTCCCGGCGGATCTATTTCGATGGTAGGCTTGCCAAAGCAAGGAGGAGGAACCGTATGCCGCAATTTGGAGTAATGGAAATCGCGATCGTTCTCGTGATTGGTCTACTTGTGTTCGGTCCGAAGAAGTTGCCGGAACTCGGCCGCGGTTTGGGCTCAAGCATGCGCGACTTCCGCCGTGGACTCTCTGGCGAGGCCGACAACGATCCGCCGGCGCAGCCCGTCGTCGTGCAGTCGACGACACCGATTGTCGAGACGGCCGTTCCTTCGGCTGAGCGTGTCGCGGAGCCCGTTCCTGTCGGTGAGCCCGTTCCTGTCGGTGAGCCCGTTGCTGCAGAGCCCGTTGCTGCTGCAGAGCCCGTTGCTGCTGCAGAGCCCGTTGCTGCTGCAGAGCCCGAGGTCGCTGAAGAGCCTGTTGCAGACGCTAAGCCGGCTGAGTAAGCACACCGAGGGTAGACAAGACAATGTTGGCCGGACTCCGCGGTACGCGGCGCATTGAGCACCAGGAGGAGGTCCCGATTACGGACCACCTCGAGGAGCTCCGCAACCGCATCATCATCTGCGTCGTCGCGCTAGCGGTCGCCTTTGCAGTGTGCTTCTGGAAGCACGAGTTGATCCTCGAGATCCTCAACGGGCCGCTGCCGCCCCAGCTGCCCACGCCGATCGTGCTGGGCGTTGCGGAGCCATTCACCATTGCTCTCAAGGTCGCGTTGGCGGGCGCGATCGTGCTGGTGATCCCCGTGCTGATCTACCAGCTCTACGCCTATGTGATGCCCGCGTTCGACCCCGATCACGATCGGCGCACGTGGCCGTACCTGACTGGTGCTTCTTTGCTCTTTTTCGCGGGCCTCGCCTTTGGCTACTTTGCCGTTTTGCCGCCCGCGATGGGCTTTCTGATCGGGTACGACTCGGAGCTTTACAACCGGCAGATCGATGCGGGTAACTACTACAGCTTCGTTGTCCAGATCCTGATTGCCTGCGGGCTGATCTTTCAGATGCCATCAGGCGTCTTTGTGCTGACGACGGTTGGTCTGATGCGCGCATCGTGGATGCGCAAGAATCGTCGCTACGCGATCTTCCTGCTCGCGATCATCTCGGCGGCCCTTCCGAGCGGCGATGTGATCTCGATGATGATCATGTTCGCCGCGCTGCTCGCACTCTATGAGGCTTCGATCTACGTCGCCGTCTTTGTCGAACGAAGAAAGGCTGAGGACCCCGATTCCGAGGCCACGACTGACCTCGTCGACGTTGCTGACGTCGAGGACGTGTGACCGAGGTCTATACCGCCGACCAGGTGCTGCCGGTCGGCGCCCCGCCGCTACGGCAGGGTGCAGTTGCAGTGCAGGATGGTCTGATCGTCGCAGTCGGTTCGCGACCTGAGGTGCTCGGCGCGTTCCCGGATGCTCAGCTTGAAGAGCTCGGTGCGGCCGTGCTGCTGCCAGCACTCATCAACGCGCACACGCACTTGGAGTACGCCACCTACGGCGGCTTTGGCGATGGGCTCCCGTTCGGCGACTGGCTCGCCGACCACGTTGCCCGGAGGCCCCGGCTCGCCCCCGGCGATGTCGAGGCTGCTGCTGCGCTCGGCGCGCTTCTCTGTCTGCAGTCGGGGGTTGGAACCGTTGCGGACGCGTCGTATTCGGGGGCCGCTGTCGCTGCTGCCAGCGAGGCTGGGCTCCGCGCAATCGTGCACCTCGAGGCGTTTGGCGGCCCTGATGCTGACGCTGAAGGGGTTGTTGCAGCACTTCGTGCGCGCCTTGCAACATTCGCAGGCGAGGCAACGCCGCTCGTGCGACTGGGTGTTTCGCCCCACAGTCCGTACTCGGTCGCACCAGCCGTCTTCGCTGCGCTCGACACGTTTGCTCAATCCGACAGCCTGACGGTGATGACGCACGTTGCCGAGTCGGCGGCGGAACTCGAGGCCGTTGCGGCTGGCACGGGTCCAATCGCCGACGCACTGCGTTCGCTGACTCGCATCGAAGCGACGGGACAGCACTCGCTCGACCTGCTGGCCGGGGCCGGCCTGCTTCACCCTGGGGTGATCCTCGTCCACGCGGTGCACGTCAACGCTGGGCAGATCGCGGTGATCGCCGCGTCGGGTGCGGGCGTCGTGCACTGCCCTCGCTCGAATGCGATTCTTGGTTGTGGGGCAGCGCCCATTGCGGGGCTGCGCGCGGCTGGTGTCCCCATCGGCATCGGGTCGGATTCGCCAGCCTCGGCAATCGACTTCGATTTTTGGGCCGAGTTGCGAGCCGCGCTCTTGACGGCGCGGGTCCGCGAGGGGCGGCCCGACGCGCTGACCGCCGATGCTGTCCTCGAATTGGCGACGCTCGGTGGTGCCCGGGTGTTGGGCATTGACGGGTTGGTTGGTTCGCTTGCTGTTGGCAAACGAGCGGACCTCACAGCAGTCGATCTGACGGACACGCCGTATGGCGTCGCCGAGAACGCCGCCACGGCCGCAGTGTTCGCGGGATCACCAGAACGGACGCTACTCACCGTCGTTGATGGCGTCGTGCGCTACCGTAAGGGCGCAGATACGGAGCGTCTAGCGGCCTGTTGGGCTGCTGCGCTGCCGGGTCGGACACGAATGATCGGAACAGACGACTGATGGCACGAACCAAGCGAAAAGATGGTCCTGGCACTGTTGCCACGTCGGCACCGAAGTCGTCTAAGAGCAAGCAAGAGGCTCCGTATTCGGTCACGCCAACGCTGAACGAGCGCCTGCGCAAGCACTTCAAGTGGGTCTTCGCACTGCTCGCAATCGTCTTCGCCTTGATGTTCGTGATCGCGGGAGTCGGTACGGGTGGACCGTCGATCATCGACCTGCTTGGCAACTCTGGTGGCAGTTCCGATGCTCCCGCGACGGTGCCGGCAAATACGGCTGTCAAAGATGCGTTGGCCGAGACCAAGTCGGCACCGGAAGATCCGCAGTCGTGGCTGGCGCTCGCCCAGGCGTATGTCAACACGGGCGCGTTGACCGACGTCCCTGCTGCAGCAGAAAAAGCTGCTGCGCTTGCACCAACGGATGTCGCCGTACAGAGCGCAATCGCCGATCTCTATCTCGCCCAGGCTGCTGCCGCTTTGCAAGAGGCCCAGACTGAGTACGCCGCTGCACAGGCCGAGAGCAATCTTGCTGGCCGCCCTGCTGTGCCATTGTCCGTCATTCCTGGCCAGTCGAACGGGGCGACGCAGTTCCGGACTGCGCAGGAGAGCATTTCGAGTGCGGTGATGGCGGAGGCGTCCGCGAAGGTCACGCCACTGCAGACCGAGGCGATCGACGCCTACCAGGCGGCCGTGGTGGCGCAGACGATCGTGACCGTCCTCGAACCGACAGATCCTGCGGCCTTCTTCCGTCTCGGCCAGATCAGCTCGGCTGCAAACGACCCGGCCGCCGCGATCGCCGCGTACAAGAAGTTCGTCAAGCTGGCACCGAACGATCCGTTGACAGCGAAGGTCCAAGAAGAAATCACTCGCCTGACGGAGGCCTCGGCAGCACTTCCGTTGGCGCAGTAGGTTCGCGATGCCCACGGAGCGGGTACGTGACCCCTCAACGCTCACGATTGGTACATTTTCCGCCGCGGGCCGTTAGCTCAGCTGGTAGAGCAGGGGACTCTTAATCCCAAGGTCGTAGGTTCGACCCCTACACGGCCCATCCGCGCTGGTTGGAGGCGCTGTGAGCGGCCAGCAAGGCCCACTCGTAGTGCCCGGCGGACATGACAAGTGCGCACGTGTCATGTCCGCGAGCCACCTACGTTGCAGAACTGATCACGCGCGAGGCGCGTCTGTGAATAACGCCTAGCCGCGGTTGGCGAAGAAGATCTCAGCGTTGTCGAGGTTCGCGATCGGGCCGAGCATGCCGAAGTCGAAGTCCTCGAGTGCCGCGCCGGACTGCACCTTGTTTGGCCAGTCCTGGTTGGCGAGCGCCGCCTTGCCCTGCGCGACGATGTCGGCATTGCCATCGGCAATCACCGAAGCTGCCGTCGAGGGGTCGCCGAGACCACCGTTGAGGATCACGGGTGCCTTCGAATACTTCTTGGCGAGGCCCGCAAGCGAATGGCCCGACTCGAAGACCTGATCGGTACCGACGTGCTCGGTGATGTGGATAAACGCCACGCCGGCCTCGTCGAGCACGGGGAAAATATCGGCTGCGTCTTGCTCGCCGCCGGTCCACTTGTGCTCGAAGTCGTTGACCTTGCTCTGCGAGAGGCGCAGACCAACGGGCAGCTTGCCCTGCGTGCCAGCGATCACTGCGCGGACGATCTCCTCGTCAAGGCGGATGCGATTGCGCGCACTGCCGCCATACTCGTCCGTGCGCTGGTTCGTATAGGCGGTCCAGAACTGGTCGAGTAGGTAGCCGTTGGCACCGTGGATCTCGATGGCGTCAAAGCCAGCCTTCTGCGCGTGGATGGCAGCCGAGACAAAGGCATCCTTGACGGCAATCAACTCGTCCGTCGTGATCTCGCGTGGGACGGGGTAGCCGCCCTCGCCGCGATAGAAGACGAGCATCTCGCCCTTCGGCTCGACGGCCGATGGAGCAATCGTGCCCTCGACATAGTTCGCATTGCGGCCTTGGACGAGTGCACCAGCGTGGACGAGCTGCATGCAGATCTTGGCACCAGCAGCGTGGACGGTGTCAACGACGTTCTTCCACGCGGCCTCTTGGGCAGCGTTGATGATGCCGGGCTGATAGTGGTAGCCCTGGGAATACTGATCGTCCATGTAACAGGCCTCGACGATCACAAAACCGAAGCCGCCAGCGGCGTAGCGGCGGTAGTACTCCGCCATCTGCTGCGTCGCGCAGCCGTCCTCGGTGGCGCTGACGCGCGTCATTGGCGCGACCGCCAGGCGGTTCTTCAACTCGAGCGAGCTGATCGACGTGGGCTGAAACAGAATCGACGTATCGGTCACGGTGGTCTCCTAGAGAATTGCGGCAGAACGTGGACAAAAATCTAAACGACGCGTGGGTTATTCCCCGCACACCGCTATCAAGGTGTCGAGCGGTGAGCGTGGAGGCGGGCGGGCGAGAGCAGGCTGGCGCAGATCAAGAACAGGACGGCAGCGATCGGGAAGCACAGCATGACGAGATCGAAGTTGCCCGTTAGGTCGCGCACACCACCAAGCAGCGACGGTGCGAGAGCAATCATCAGATATCCGAAGAACAGCATCATCGCGGCGGCAGCACCCACGTCGAGGGCACTATCGGCAACCTCGAGCGGTAGGCTCATCGCGAGCGTAAACATCGCGCCGTTCGCGAGTCCACCCACCAACATCCAGATCTCTGCCTGCGCCGGCGCGACGATCAACAGCACCGCAACTGCGCCGATTACGAGACCGGATACCTGCAGCAGGGTTCGCCGCGAGAAGCGGCGGCTGGCAGCGAGGGCAAGCAGTGGCCCGGGGATCATGCCGAGGTTGTAGAGCGCACCCAACCAGCCGGCATATTCCAACGACGAACCGTGCTCAACGTACGCCGCCGGCACCCACGTATTGATGCCGTAGTAGAGCGTGCCCATCAGTCCGAACTGCACGGCCAAGAGCCAGACGACACCACGGTGCAGGGGGAGGCGAGGGAACGCCGCGATCTCGCGTTCGTGAGAGACGCCACGGGTCAAGGCGAGCCAGGCGACGAGCATGACGAGCGTGAAGGCCGAGTAGACGAGCATCGTCGACTGCCAGCCGCCCAACCAGAGGGCAATCGGGACGGCGAGGGCGGCACTGACGCCGGAACTGATCTGAAAGCCCATTGCGTAGACACTCGTCACCATCAGGGGGTGGTCGGCGAAGCGCTCCCTGACGGCAACGACCATCAGCGTGTTGCCGACACCCATGCCAACGCCAATCAGCAGGGTCATGATCAGGATGCCCGTCAGGCCCGGCACGAACGCGCGGCAGATGCCCGCCAGCCCGATCAGTGCGACCGAGAGGCTGATCGCATGGAGTGCACCGATGCGCCCGGCGATGATCGGCGCAAGCGGGGAGAAGAGCCCAAAGCAGAGCACGGGGATCGTGACGAGCAGTCCGACCATGGCGTGCGACACGCCCAGCGAGCTCTGAATTTCCGGCACCAGAGGACCGATTCCGACGAGTTGCGGTCGGTACACGAGCGCGGCCACAAACAGACCAACCAGCAGTGGCACGCGGTCGCCAATCGGCTGAATCGGAAAGCGACTCGACGCCTGCTGGTCTGCTCCCATCAAGGCAGGATGGCAGAGAGAGCGCGAGTAGGATCCGCAGCACCACGGGCTCTCAACCTAGAACGTTGGTGCCCTCGGGCTCCCACAGTTGGCATACGGGTCGGGCACGAGTTGACGCTGCACGTCGTTCATCGTCAGCTGCCAATTTGGATCGTAGGGCGAAGGCGGACCAGCAAATTCGACGCGAATGTCGGGGGTGACACCGGGACCGGGTGACGTGACGCGATAACGATTGACCGTCGACTCGCCACTAAACTGCTGCCCGAGGAGCGTGGGGGCCTGCCGCTTCGGACCGATCTCGAAGCAGAACTGGCCGTATGGACGGTTGGCGAGAAAGCCATTGACGCGCCGCCATTGAAAGCCACTGGCGGGGACGCCGTAGTTCGAGTTGAGTGCGTCGAGATAGATGTTGCGTCCCTTGTCGTCGAGCGGCACTCCTTCTGGCGTTGCCTGACCTACGCCGATCGGCTTGCCCTGCCAGCTGTAGGTGCCAAAGAGGTGCGCAAATTTTTCCGTCTTTGACCGCCCGTAGCGCGACCAGTCGCTAAATACGACGAGGTCGGCGACGGGTCCACGCCAATGCGACAGCCGTACTTCGGTTGAGCCTGTCGTGCCGCCATAGTTGAGGATCGACCGTTGCCACTGTTGGACGGCCCAATGGCTGCCGTCGCGCGCCGTGCAGGAGGCGACGATCAGCTTGGAACCCGGAAACGCACCGCCGCGGTACGGGCCGCAGGTGTTGCGAAAGGTCTGCCAATTGGCGCCGCTCGAGCCCGTGCCGCCCGAGTAGTCGAGCAGCAGGCGGCCGCGCGACATGTTGACCGCACCCCAGGCGAGGATGTGCTGCGTCTCGCCATTCACGCGTACGGTCAGCATCGCAACACCCTGCTGGTTGACGGCGAGTTTGACTGGTCCTTGTGGGTTGCGCGTGATCAACGTGCTCGCCTGTGCAACACCGGTCACGGCGAGTAAAACCACGAGCGTGAGCAAGAAAATCAGACGTCGCATATACAGAAGACGCTACGGGACGTTCGATCTGACGTCAGCCATTTGGTGACGCGGGATATGATTTCTCCCGACGGGGGGAACTGATGGAACGCACCGAGCTCAATCGCACACGACTCGCCCAGCTGCTCGAACGTGAGCGCACCGTCGCCGCCGAGCGCACGCCAACGTCGCGCGCACTCGCTGCGGAGGCTCAGGCACACCTGATTGGTGGCGTCCCGATGCAGTGGATGGAGGTCTGGGTTGGCCAGCATGTGGTCTTCTTTGAGCGCGCCAAGGGCAACCGCATCATTGATGTCGATGGAAACGAGCTGATCGATTTCTGCCTGGGCGACACCGGCTCGATGGCGGGGCACTCGCCCGACGCGATGGTGGCTGCCGTGCAGCACCGGATTGGCGAGCTCGGGGGCATCACGACGATGCTGCCGACAGAGGATGCGATCTGGGTGGCGGGTGAGCTCGCACGGCGCTTTGGTCTCCCCAAGTGGACCTTCTCGCTGACGGCCACCGACGCCAACCGCTGGGTGCTGCGGACCTGCCGCCAGTTGACCGGTCGGTCGAAGGTGCTGATCATGAACTACAGCTACCACGGCTCCGTCGACGAGACGATCATTGCGCTCGAGAACGGCGTTCCGACGCAGAAGCCCGGCAACGTTGGGCCGGCTGTCGATCCGGCCGTGACCACGCGCGTGGTCGAGTTCAACGACCTCGCTGCGCTCGAGCGCGAGTTGGCGCACGGCGATGTGGCGTGCGTGCTGGCCGAGCCGGCGCTGACGAACATGGGCATCGTCTTGCCCGATGCGGGCTACTGGGAGGAGGCGACGCGGCTGATCAAGGCCGCCGGCGCCTTGCTCGTGATCGACGAGACGCACACGCTCTCTGCCGGTCCCGGCGGCTGCACGCAGGCGTGGGGGTTGCAGCCCGACATCGTCACGATCGGCAAGAGCATTGCGGGCGGCGTGCCGATCGGTGCGTACGGTGTGTCGGCCGAGGTTGATGTCCAGATCCAGGGCGATCCCGATGGTGACTACGTCGACACGGGGGGCGTCGGCGGCACGCTCGCGGGCAACGCTCTCTCGCTGGCTGCGGCTCGCGGTACGCTCGAGCACGTTCTGACCGACGAGGCCTTTGTGGGGATGTGCGAGCTCGGTGCCCGCATGCTGGCTGGCATGCGCGACCTCATCGAACGGCACAACCTGCCGTGGGTCGTCGAGGGTCTTGGTGCGCGAGCCGAATTTCGCTTCTGCGCCACGATGCCCGCCAACGGTGGCGCCTCTCACGACGCACACGACGCCGACGTCGAGGAGTGGCTTCATCTGGTCACGCTCAACAACGGCATCCTGATCACGCCGTTTCACAACATGTGCCTCGTCTGCCCCACGACGACTGCGGCCGATGTTGACCGGTTGCTCGAGGTGCTCGACGCGGCCGTGGCGGAATTGCGAGCTGCCTAGCTGGATCAACTTCCTAATGGGGTCAGACCCTTTTAGGAAGTTAAACCGGCTAACCGAGTAACCGCATCGTCTCTAACTTCCTAAAAGGGTCTGACCCCATTAGGAAGCTGATCGTCAGACGATGTCGGGTGCGATCTCGGAGATCGTGTTGTCGATCAGCTCTCGACGGCCGTGTTCTGTCTCGCGGCGCAACACACCGTGCTCGTCGACGCGGTACTGCGCGACCTCCATCAGGGGCGGCGAGTACGAGTGGATCGTGATCGCCGGCGAGCCCTCGACGTGAGCAACGGAGTGGATGTACCCGGCTGGTCCCTCGCGGGTTACGCCCTCGCGTACCTCGACGTCAGACGAGCCGTGGGGGAGTCGCATCTGCTTTTCCACTACCGCGCCGTCAACCCCGACCAGACCGACCGCAGAGATGGCGTGGTCGTGATAGCCCGTGCCTTGGCCCGGCATCCACATGATCAACCAGGTATCAACCCGATCGTCCTCGTACAAAAGGCGATAGCGGCGGCGCTCAGTGTCGGCTACCACCAGAGGGCGCCAGAGATCTTCTCGCGCGGCAACATCAGCCGACAGCTGCACCAGTTGGGCGGTTGTGAGCGGCCCATCACCGGCAGGCACGAGCGCACTCACTGCCGCGAGCAGTTCGGCGGGCGGAGAAACAACCTCCGTCCAATCCTGGGGGGTGAGGGTATCCGTGGAAGCCATGTTCCACCCCTTTCGTATGCGAGTCTCGAGGGGATGACGCTGTAATCAGAGCATATCGCTCGTCGTGAGCGAATACACTCCTGCAGATGACAGACGTACGCATGATCGATGTTGGTGCAAAAGCAACGACGCGTCGCCGTGCGCTGGCGCGCTGCGAGGTGCACATGTCGGACGAAGCGCTCGCCAAGATCGAGGAAGGCACCGTTGCCAAGGGCGATGTTTTCGCCACGGCGCGGGTCGCGGGAATTGCAGCGGCCAAGAAGACGCCCGACCTGCTTCCACTCTGCCATCCCTTGATGCTCGACTACGTGCGCGTCGATCTCGCGGTCGATCGCGCTGCTGGTTGCGTACGCATCGAGGCCGAGTGCGCGCTCGACGGGCGCACGGGCGTGGAGATGGAAGCGCTCGTCTCGGTCTCGGCAGCCGCGCTCTGTGTCCACGACATGCTCAAGTCGACGGACCCCGAGATCCGCATCGACGGCATCGCTCTGTGGGAGAAGGACGGCGGCAAGAGTGGTGCGTGGCGCCGGTCGGGTGCCTGAGGTGCGCGCCTGCGTGCTGACGGTCTCGGACGGCGTCTTCCACGGCGAGCGCGAAGATGGCTCTGGCGATCTCCTCGCCGAGCGCGTGACGGCAGCCGGCTTCGAGGTCGTCGATCGTGCCGTTGTCCCCGACGAGGTGGGCGCGATCATGGCGCACGTCGTGACGTGGGCCGACACGCCGGATGCACCCGAGCTCGTGCTCGTCACGGGTGGCACGGGGTTTGCTCCGCGCGATGTCACACCCGAGGCGCTTGGGCCCGTCTACGACCGCCGCACGCCGGGCATCGACGAGGCAATGCGTGCTTTCTCGATGCGGGCCAAACCACATGGCATGCTCAGCCGCGGCGTCTCTGGCATTCGCGGCCGTACGCTGATCCTCTCGTTTCCAGGCAGCCCGAGGGCCTGCGACGAACTGTTTGGCGTCGTCGAGCCGGTGCTCGATCACGCTCTCAAGCTGCTGCGCTCGGACCCAACCGAGCACCTTTAGGCGATTGGAATTCGCAGTTCGGCGCGGTGCCCACCGCCGAGATGGATACGCGTTGAGCCGGATTCTTCGGTGACGTAGCGTGCAGGCATCTGGCCACTGAAGGGATTGACTGGGAAGAGCCAGTGGGAGCGCAACTCGAGTTCGAGGACGTCGCCGGCACGAAAATGTGTGGCCTGTGGCAGCAGTGCAATCGAAACCGACACGATTTCGCCGGCTGAGAGTGGCTCGCGAACGGCGTGGCTGTGGACGGGCTGCCAGTCGGTCGAGAGCTGTTGATCGAGGGCGCGGTGGGCCGTGCGAAGCCATCCGTGCGTCACGACATCCCCGGCAAACCCGTACGAGCCTTCGAAGGTCACCTCGCGACCGTCGCGTAGAAGACGGACAGCAGCCAGCATGGTGGTGTCCTCGACACCCTCAAGCGATACGTCGAGATGGAGCGTCATCGGCCCGATCAGGTCGACCGCTTGGGGCACCGTCCAGCGATACGACAGCGAACCATCGGCATTCGCATAGGAGGACGACTGTTCGTGCGACTCAGGCTGATCTGAGAGGGTGCCGTCGCGCTGCAGGTGGAGGCCAGTCCAGACAATGTCTGACGGCGGCCAGGTCGTGGCCGATCGAATCTCGAGTGGTCGCTCGCCCGTCTCGTGAATAGCAATGCGTACGGGCGGTTCGTCATCCCAACCATTATCTGCGTCGCAGAGGAATCGTTCGAAGAAGCGCCGCTGAACACCCTGTGCCTCCGCGCCGTAGAACGTGCACCACTTCCCACCTCGATGGGTGTACAGCCACTTCTGGTCGGACTTGACGCGACGAAAAGCCTCAAACGATCCGCGGGTGTGGAGGAGATGATCGGAGAAGCTGCCACAGACGAGCATCGGCACCTCGATGTCCTCAATCGCGGGAATTCGTGAGCGCCACCAGGCGTCGAGCTCGGGCCGAGCCGTTGCCTCGGCTAGGAGGTCTTCCGTAACCCGGCCCCGTTTGCTAATCGTGGTCGACCAGAACTTGAAGAACCCCATTTCGGAAACGCCACCGGGCTTTGCGAAGTCACGGTAGAGGTCGGACCAGCCTTCCCACGGGCAGATCGCCGCGAGGTGCGGAGGTCGTTCAGCCGCAGCGCGGTATTGCGCCAGCGCGAGGTACGAGACACCGAGTAGGCCAACGCGCCCAGTTGACCAGGGCTGTGTACCGGCCCATTCGATCAGGTCGTGGTAATCCTCGCCCTCTTGTTTCGAGAGCATGGTGCCAATACCGTCTGAGCTACCGAAGCCACGCAGATCGCCAACGACTACTGCAAAGCCAAGCCGAACCCAATAGGCGGGGTCTGGTCCCTCCCAGCCGGTCCAAGCCGAGAACGTGATCGGTTCTGGCTGGCGAAACACCCGATATGGCAGTGGCGGCAGATACCCCCACGGCACCTTCCTCGGCAGGACGTCTTTGTCATACGGATGGGCACACATGATCACGGGGAAACGCCCGTCGGGATGAACGAGATCGCCAGCGCTGTTCGGCTCTGGTCGAAAAACGTTCGCGCGAAGGATCGTTCCATCACGCGCCGTAATCGCACAATTCCATTCCGCCAAGACACCATCGGGTGGCGGTGTGATCGTGAGTGGTGGTCGCGCAATGCCGTGTAGGCGTCGCAGGACGCGTCGTGGGGAGATTCTGGTCATCCTAGTCGCGCCGCGGGGTCCAGCGGAAGCGCCACGAGGCGATGATCAGGCCGATCGCGCCCCAGGCAATTAGCAGCCCGAGAGAACGCCAGGGCATCGTGGTGGCGGGTACGTAGGCCCATGTGGCCACCTTAACGAAAGGAGCGACCGGGAGCAAGGCGGCGATGTTGCCGAGCCAGGTCGGGAGCGACTCGACCGGGACAAAGACGCCGGAGATGAAATACAACGGCAGCACGACAACGTTTGCGAGTGGAGGTGCCGCCTCGGTCGAAGGGGTCAGTGCCGCGAGCATCATGCCGAGGCACGAGAAAGCGATCGCCCCGACCAGCACGCTCGCTACGAGCCACGGCAGGTGGCCGATCTCGACACGCACGCCGTACGCGAAACTGCCGAGCGCGAGCATGACGATCACCATCAAGAGGGCAATCACCAGCGACGTGACCACTTGGCCGGCAATCAGGAGCCAGGCCGGGGCTGGGGTGCCGCGCACGCGCTTGAAGATCCCGGTCTCGCGACGATTGACGACGGTGATCGAGAGGGCCACGAAGCTCGCGGAGATGACGCCCATCACCATAAACGCGGGGACCTGCAGGTAGGACTGTGCGATTACGTCGCCGCCCGCGAGCGTGACGGACTGGCCGCCAAAGATCGCCTCGAACAGCACGAGGAAGATGACGGGCAGAAAGACAGTGAAGAACAGCGTCTCGGGGCGCCGCGAGAAGGCGAGTAGGTCGGCGCGGACCTGTTCGACGAGCATGTTCATGTCGTCTCTCCCGAGATTGCCAAGAAGACGTCTTCGAGCGTTGGGCGCTCAACCGTCAAGGCTGGCAGCTCGAGGCCGCGTGCCTCGGCCCAACTGCAGAGCACGGCGAGGTCGGCCGTCGGCGCGGTCGTTTCGACCCGCACCTCGCCGCCCGTCAAACGGGGCTGTGAAGAGAGGGCCGGGAGTGCGGCGAGCTCGAGGCCAGGGGGGAGGGTGAAGCGAATCTCGACGTCACCGCGTAGTGCTTGAAGTTCGGCCGGCGTGCCAAGCGCCGCGATCTTGCCGTCGCGCAGCACGGCAACGCGGTCGGCGAGCACCTGCGCCTCATCCATGTAGTGCGTGGTGAGAAAGACGGTGGTGCCGAGGTCGCGAAGGCCACTGATGACATCCCAGAACTGGCGGCGCGCCTCCGGATCGAAGCCCGTCGTGGGCTCATCGAGGAAGACGAGCTCGGGGCGGCCGATCAGCGCGATGCCGACGTCGAGACGTCGCACCTGCCCACCCGAGAGCCGACCAGCGCGCTGGTTGATCTGCTCCTCAAGACCGACGAGGCGAACCACATCGTCGACGGTGTGCGGGTTGGGGAAGTAGGCGGCGAAGAGGCGCAGCGTCTCTTTGACGGTCAGTGCGCCGAGCGGCCGGCTCTCTTGCAGAACGATGCCGAGTTTGGCGCGCCACTCGGCTCCGGCGGTGGCGGGGTCCTCGCCGATTACGGAGACGTTGCCGCCGTCGCGGGTGCGGTAGCCCTCAAGGATCTCCGTCGTCGTCGTCTTGCCCGCGCCATTCTTGCCAAGGAATGCGAAGACCTCGCCCTGCTGCACCTCGAGGTCGACGCCATCGACGACTTGGTGGTCGCCGTAACGCTTGATGAGGCCGGTGACGGAGATGGCGGCGGGCATGCTCTGCATCCTACCGCCGCCTCCGAGGGTGTGGCACGCCAAGATCCGAGCAATGGAGTCCGCCACCGTGCCGTCTTTGCCGCGTCGTCTCGCGAATCTTGTGCGTCTTGAGCACTCGCTGTTCGCGTTGCCGTACGCCGTCGTCGGTGCACTGTTGGCTGCGGATGGTCTGCCGCCAATTGTCGAGTTGCTTTGGGTCGGCGTGGCGATGGTGGCTGCGCGAACGCTGGCGATGGGTCTCAATCGTCTGATCGACGCGGAGGTCGATGCGCGCAACCCGCGGACGGCCAAGCGCGAGATCCCTGCCGGCCTCGTTTCGAAGGGCCAGGTCGTGGGACTCTGTGTCGTGTCGCTCGCCGTGCTGCTTGTGGCCTGTTGGAGTCTCGCGCCCATCACACGCTGGCTGTGGCCGTTTGTGGTCGTGCCGTTCTTGATCTACCCGTACATGAAGCGCTTTACGTGGGCCTGCCACCTCTGGCTCGGCCTCTGCATTGGTCTTGCGCCCGTGGCGGCCTATGTGGCGATCGCCGACGCCCTGCCGCTCGCGGCGTTCTGGCTGCTTGGCGTGGTCGGCTTCTGGATCGCCGGCTTCGACATCATCTACGCGACGATGGATGTCGAGCACGATCTCGAAGAGGGCATCCACTCGGCTCCTGCAGACTTCGGTGTCGGTCGTGCGCTCTGGTTTGCCCGCGTGTTGCACCTGCTGAGCATCGTTTCGATGGTCGGCGTTGGTGTTTGGGCAGGCCTAGCCTGGCCGTATTGGATCGCGGTCGCGGCCTGCGCGGCCCTCTTGATCTACGAGCACGCGATCGTGCGCGAGGACGACCTCTCGAAGGTCAACCAGGCGTTCTTCAACGTCAACGTGATCCTCGCCTTCCTGTACCTCGCCGGCGTCATCGCGGCTCTCGCGATCGCCTAAACGCCATCAGCTGCGGGTCCGCGATCCTAGGAGGACATGACAACCGCGCGGATGTAGTGTCCTCCCCGCGAAGGCCAATCAGCTCAGGTGCGGTTGGTGGGGGAGGACACCACATCCGCGCGGTTGTCATGTCCTCCTAGAGTGGCGAGCGGACCCGGATTGCTCCTAGGCGACTAACTGGCGATTGAGGCCTCGAGCCGCAACTTGAGGTCGGCGGGCAGGGGCTTCGACTCGGTGTGTTCCACGTTGGTGTGGACGAGCACGCCAAGCGCGCTGGCGCAGAGGCGATCGTCGGAGGAGGCGTGGACCGTCTCGCGGAGCGTGATCGAGGAGTTGCCGACGCTCTCGACCTCGACCTTGACGAGGGCGGCGCCATCTTCCTGGGTGAGGGCCGAGATGAAATCGATCGAGACGTGGCGCACGACAAACTCGGTCAGCTGCGTGATGCCCTCACCAAGTGCGTTGCCGAGCCAGGCGTCGCGACCCTCTTCGAGATAGTTGAGGTAGACGGCGTTGTTGACGTGGTTGAAGCCATCGAGGTCGCGCCAACGGATGGGCACGGTCTTCCGGCCGGGTTCGATTGGCGTGGTCATAGCTGGAATTCTCCGCGAGCCACCACGGCGCAGGAGCCACCAACTCGGGGGGCCGCTCCCGGCGCGACGTCGACTTCGATCCACGAGGGGCGGAGCATCTCCACGCCCTGATGCATGTAGATCCGGCCTGGTTCGACCACGCCGCTCTCTAAAAGGTGTACGCCAAGAGCGCCAGCGGCAGAGCCCGTCGCGGGATCTTCGTTGATGCCATCGAGGGGCGAGAACATGCGTGTGCGCATCTCGTCGCCTTGAGGCGGCGCCCAGACATAGATCGTGTGCGCCTCGAATTCGGCCAGCGCACTCATGTTTGGCTTGGCTGCGCTGACATCGGCGACCGGGCAGAGCAGGTGCGTGATGCCGTTTGCTGCGCGCATCGGCTCGCCAATCAGTGGCGTGCCGAGTGCGCGACTGAGTGCCTCAACATCGACGTCAGCGGGCCCGATCAGCGGATCGGGCTGAGTCATGCGGGCACCAATGAGCGTGCCTCCCTCGCGCTCGATCTCGACGGGGATCAGCCCCATGCCGGTCTCGAAACCAATCGTGTGGATTGGTGTGGCGCGGGCGATCACCCAGGCCGACCCGAGCACGGGGTGGCCGGCAAACGGGAGCTCTTCGGTCGGCGTAAAGATTCGAAGGCGTGCGGTGCCGCCGTCTTCAGCGCGCTGAAGAAACGTCGTCTCCGACAGATTTGTTTCGCGCGCGAGCGACTGCATCGTCTCGTCGGAGAGACCGTCGCCACCCGTAAAGACCGCGAGCGGGTTGCCCTCAAGGGGCGTGGTCGTAAAGACATCGACGATCACGTAACGAAGCGTGCGCATGTCGGGATGATACCGCGCACCCCTGTGTAGCGTTTTGTACTACACTGCACTACATGGCCACTCCACTTAGCCTCCGCTTCAAGGAAGACACCCTCCAACGCCTCTACTTCCAGGCCAAGCTGGCAGGTGTGCCGCCGCGCACGCTCGCCCAGCGGATGGTCGAAGAGGCGATTCGCATGACCGAGCACCCGCTGATCGACTTCACAGAAAACGGCCCCGCGCGACGGGCATTTCTCCGCGGAACGGGACTGGAGGTTTGGGAGTTGATGGGCATCGTGAAGGCGCATGGCGGCGACGTCGCGGCTGCGGCGGAGTCGACGGGGCGTTCGCTGGCGCAGGTTGAGGCGGCAATCGCGTACTACGGCGCGTATCCGGATGACATCGACGATCTCATCGAGGCAAACGTGCGCGCATATGAGGAAGGGCGCGCTGCATACCTTGCGGGTCTGGAGCGGCTCGCCGGTTGAAGCTGCTCCTTGATGCGATGCTGCCGGGGAAGTTGGTTGCGCCGCTTCGAGAGCGCGGATTGGACGTTAAAGCGATTGATGGCGATCCGGAACTGGCCGGACTCTCCGACGATCGGGTCATTGAGTGGGGGCGCGCGGAGAGCCGCGCGATTGTGACGCGCAACGTCGATCACTTCCGTCAGCGCGGGAACCGCGCGATCGTCGACGGCGTGGGGCATGCGGGGCTGATTCTCCTGCCGGGGCATGGGGGTGGAATCGGCTGGCTCATTTCTGAGCTTGATCAGCTGGCGAGCGAGTTCCCCGCCGACGACGATTTGCGCAATCGTGAGCTCTGGCTGTAGCAATAATTTCTAGGAACGCCTAAACTTCAGATGTGGCGCCCCCTCACTTTGCAGAATCGCTCGAGAATCCCGCTGCT
>Ga0049085_10000271_pt1 | contig 21353 bp, 19 predicted proteins | sample GreLakmeSU08MSRF_FD_66721 | JGI IMG/M metagenome (GOLD analysis project Ga0049085, IMG submission 66721) | Freshwater lentic microbial communities from great Laurentian Lakes, MI, USA - Great Lakes metaG SU08MSRF | ecosystem: Environmental > Aquatic > Freshwater > Lake | place: Great Lakes... | reverse complement strand
TCCTCTTCAGCGGCCGAGATTTCTATACCAATGCTATCAAAAAAATCAAACATCGGCAGACCAACATGGATACCCTCGTGGCCCTATCCACCGCAACCGCCTTCCTCTACAGCACCTATCAAGTTGTTCTGTTTTATCTGTCTTACGTCGTTGCCAATGCTACACCAATCCCCCACATTGAAAATCATTACGCCCAACCAACCCTCCACCCCCACTTCTATTTCGAATCCGCCACCGTTATCATCACCCTAATTCTCCTGGGAAAATACCTCGAAGAAAGAGCAAAAAATAATAGCGCCAAAGCCATTCACGACCTACTTTCTTTACAGCCCACAGAGGCCACAGTAATCAGAAATAACGAAGAAATCACAATCCCCACCGCCGAAATAATCCTGGGCGATTTTGTAATCATCAAACCAGGAAATCGCATTCCCGTGGATGGAAAAGTGCGATCTGGATCCTCCTATATCAACGAATCTGCCATCACCGGCGAACCCGTCCCCGCACTCAAAGAAAAAGGCAGCCCCGTTTTCGCCGGAACCATAAACCAACAAGGCACACTCAAAATACTTGCGCAAAAAATCGGTAGTCAGACCCTCCTTGCCCAAATCATTGCCCGCGTGGAACAAGCCCTGGGATCCAAACCCGAAATTCAAAAACTCGCCGATAAAATCTCCTCCATCTTTGTGCCCACTGTTTTTTTCATCGCCGTTATTTCCGCCCTCTTTTGGTACTTTTTTCCCTTCAATACACCACCCCAATTTGCCCTAACCACCTTCATCAATGTCCTAATTATCGCCTGCCCATGTGCACTCGGACTCGCTACCCCAACGGCCCTGATGGTAGGCATCGGCAAAGGAGCCAAACAAGGAATTCTTATCAAAGATGCGCAGGCGCTGGAGCTGGCAAATAAAATCACCGACATCGTATTCGATAAAACCGGAACCCTAACCCAAGGCAAGCCGATGGTTGCGGAAATGCAAATTTTCCCAAGTACACAACTCACCGAGACACAAATTTTACAAATCATATTAAATCTAGAAAGCAAATCGGAACACCCGCTGGCCCAGGCCGTTATCGAACACATTACAAGTCTTAAGATCCAAGAAAACATTAGCCCATCGAACCTCGAATCTATCCTATTGCAATCCAATTCAACGGCCACTTTCCCATCGAAACCCAATCCAACCGCCGCAGCCCTGGAGCCCCAAGCATTTACCAATCTTCCAGGCAAAGGCATCACCGCCCAAATCAACCATATTCCTTACCAACTCGGTTCTTGGCAGTGGATCAAATCATTCCCCAACCTGCATATTGAGCAGTCCGCGCATGAATTCGCCAATCAACTGTTGAATCAAGCCCAAACGACCATTGCGATGAGTAACGAAAATCAATTGCTCGCCATCATCGGCATCCAAGATCCCATCAAAAATACCGCATCGGAAACATTGCAAGAACTATTCAAACTTAACATCCAAATTCACATGCTCACAGGCGATAATTTGCAGACTGCAACATCGGTAGCCAATCAACTCAACATCAACCATGTGATGGCCGAAACGCTGCCAAATCAAAAATTCGATTATATCTCTAATCTTCAATCCCAACACCGAGTGGTAGCCATGGTGGGCGATGGAATCAACGATGCGCAAGCCCTAGCAAAATCAGATGTCAGCTTCGCGATGGGAACGGGCTCGGCCCTGGCCATGGAATCGGCGGCAATCACCCTAACTGGCGGACAGATCACACAAATCCCCAAGGCCATCGAATTGTCTAAACAAACACTTAAAACAATACATATCAATCTGATATGGGCCTTTGGGTACAATGTCCTCGCCATCCCTCTTGCTATGGGTGTATTTTATCCCATCCTCGGATACGCACTCAACCCCATGATCGCTGGCGCCGCTATGTCGTTTAGCTCAATCTCCGTAGTACTCAACAGCCTCTGGCTTGCTAAAAAGAAAATAATATGAACCAAATTCAATTCAAAACCAACATCAACTGTGGCGGTTGTATCAAGTCTGTTACCCCGTTCTTAAACTCACTCGATGATCTCGACGCGTGGCAAGTAGATACAGCGGTTCCGGAAAAAATCCTCACCGTTGAAACTGAAATCAGTCCCAATGAAATGGAGCAAAAAGTGATTGCCGCTGTATCGCAAGCGGGTTTCTCGATTCAGAAATTCTCTGAATAATTAATCGGAACTATTTAACGCTAGTAAACTCAATTCGCTTGGTTTTATCTGATGGATTTTCCCACCACATTTCCTTGTTGGTCATGCGCAAAATGCGATACACTTTCGTTCCCAACTTCACGCCGCTCCAAGTTTGTTCGATACTGATATTCTCTTTGGTTTCTCCCCAAACCCATAGCAAGTCAACCGAAGCGGTATTATAGATACCAGGCGACATTTGAGTTTTGGTAACTGCAGTGCCAGTACCTTTTTTATCGAAGGTGTAAATTAGAGAATCTCCTATTTTAGGCGCGGAAACTGCTTCTAAAAAAGTGCAATTCCAACGACCGTCTAAACGACCTGCCTTAGAACGGAACGACAAATTTGGACCTTCAGAGTAGGTACACCCTTGCAAAGTGGCCAGCGCCACACAAATCACAGCAAATAATCTCATTTTCATAGGTTTATATAAATATAGTTTGTTCAAATTAAATGAAATTTTCAAGGAATCAAAAAAAATGACGAAATTTGCATTACTGTAACGGGGTTGACTGGATTCGACGGGATGATTGGTTGCAGTGTAAGCATGTGGTGCGTGGGGGGTTTGCACCGAAATCTCAGCCTTCAAACTTTTAAGAGGCGAATCTAATTACGCCATGGCTGCCTAATCGGAATGATTAAGTAATTGCCATCTACCCCGAATGTCTCTATCTGAGCCGATGTTCGTCAGGGGTAGTCGACCCGCTCAGGTATGACCCTCAACCATCAACGCAGGGGCTCATTACAAAGTTGGTTAAGGAATCACGTTGGCCAGGGTAGAGCCGGCCGATTCTCGAAAATCAATCTCACCCTAAACATGTAGAAAGCGCTCGCAGTTGCATAGCCGGACGGGGGTTCGACTCCCCCCAATTCCACTTCAAAAACAACCTAACATATTGTATATCAATAAGTTAGGTTGTTTATTTTTCTTTTTGTAATAACATTTAACACGGATTTTGTAAAAACTTCACGGTGAGGGCGGAATTTTTGATCAGTATAAGGGCATCCTGAAACAGGAAGATGGCGGCGGAAGAAGTACCAATTATGAATTGGTGGGGGATTGATACGGGCAACCCTTAATCCTTCGCGAATCGCCAAGTGAGGCCAACAAAGAAGTTGCGGGGGGCTTGCGGAAACACAAAAACCTCTTGGGTGATGTCTCTTGATCCGTACATGTAGCCGTAAGTATAGCCATTGCTGACATATCGCGCGGAGAAAAGATTGATGCACTGAGCCTTGAGCGCCAAGGATGTGCCGCCCTTGAATTTGTGCGTATAATTGACAGTCATTTCGCTGAATTTGTAGGGATTCAAACTGCGAGTAACATCTCCGGTGTTATCCAAAAACTGACGGCCAACCCACTTGCTTAACCACATCACATTCCACTTTTTGAACTGAGATTGTATGCCCAAAGCCGCCACCATATTCGGTGAATAGGCAATGGGGGCGTTCTTGTAAATGGTGTCTACCGGGATTCCCGTGCCGTAATCTTGCCAAGTGACCTTGGAGTTGGGGATGATATTCTGACTCAGGGACAAATTCCCAATCAAATGGACGAAATGACGTTGGTCATGGCTGTGATTGGCCGTCGAAATGTCCTTTTGCCACAACACATACTGTCCTTCGAATTCCAAACCGCGGCGGTAGCTCAAATCCACGTTTTTGCGCAATGGTGTGCCTACGTCGTTCACCGCACCTGTCAACACCAGCTGGTCTTTGTAATGCATGTAATACGCATTGATTCGGATGTGGTTGTCTTGGCTTTTCCCGTTCAATGTAGGCAGCGACGGGAATGTGGAGAGGTAAGACAATTCGCCATTAACCATGCGTTCTGCGCGGGGTAAGGCGACAGTGGGGTTGTCGGTAAAATCGGATCGTGCTGGTTCGCGGTGAGCCACTCCCAAATATCCGGTGATGTGATGGTGGGTAGCATGCTGCAATTGGAACCCCGCTTTTGGATTAAAAAACGAGAAATTTCCTTTGAAGTCGATTTTTCTGAGGTCGTTGTCGGTTCCGCTTCCCACGTGATTCACTTTCCGCAATTGTAGGTCTACAAAAACGTTTCCGCGGGTTTTGTTATAGGTTTTGCCCAAAGCGATAGGATGGTTGTATTTTACAAAAGCATTCGCATCCGATTTGTTTCCGATGGCTCGATAGTATTCGTGCGTTTTAAACAAAGAGGGGTTTGGCAGTGCCAGAATTTGGGTCACTTGTCCAAAATGATTGCCATAATATTGATTTGTACCCAATCCAAAAATCCACCAGTCTTTGCCAGTTGAAATCGAATGGTGCAGATTCACACCAATGAGATTGTTGCTTAGCCATCGTCTGCGAACCAAATCGGAAGCACTTAGCAGCACAGTTATATTGGTATCGCCGGCCATTCGGATGGGACGGATGTTGTACTTCGAAAATGCATCGCCATAGCGAAATTGTTCAAAATAGCCTGTCCCAAAAGTGTGGTAAATGGTTGCGGCTAGCTGTTTTTGGTTGTTCTTTTTGCTGGTATAATTGTGCGTAAGGTATAGGTGTTGGTGGTGTTGTTGGTAGTTATCGACCTCTCTATTGTAGGTGTAATAATTGTATTTGTTGGGATCGGAATGGAATAGGTTGGCGCTATCGATGCCATTGCGGTAGGTGGCACCCATGAAACCGCTATTGCGGAGGTAGTGGTTTTGGAGTGCGGCGAGGTTGTTGGAATCGGGGTTTAGACCCATATTATACTTTTCGATGGGCACGCCCCACCAGGATTGGTAGGTAGTTTCGCGGCCAGCGAAGGCCAAAAATTTGATTTGGGTGGTATTGATATTGAATTTTTTGGGTTGTTTGTTGTTGGCTGAAAGTTGATCGGTGCTGGATGGGGTTGTGGGATAGCGCTGCGCTTTTTGTGATTTCTTCTCATAGGCGATGGATATTTGATAGCCTACGAGATTAGAGGTAGCGCGATCTACGAATCCATTGGACATGATTTCGCTCAGTCGGGCTTTGATAAACAGGGTTTCTTTGTTTGATAGTTTTATGGGTTTGAAGGCGCCTTTGAGGGTGGTTTTGAGGGTTCCGTAACTACCCAGACTTTGGTCGATCTGATAATATGGTTCCTGACTATTTCCTTCTGTTCCGATGGCGAGCGTGGCGCCGAAGGCGCCCGCTCCATGGGTGGAAAGACCCGCCCCTTTGGTGAGCGAAAGGGTACTGATAGATGAGCTGAGGTCGGGCATATTTACCCAAAAAGTTCCTTGACTTTCGGCATCGTTAATGGGCACCCCGTTGATGGTGATGTTGGTTCGGGTGGCATCGGACCCGCGGACTCGAATACCCGAATAGCCTATGCCGTTTCCTGCATCTGATGTGGTGATAACGTTGGTTAGGGATTGGGTGAGGTATGGGATGTCGCGACCCAAATTTTGCTGTCCGATGGGGTCTTTTTTTTGTATTATCATCACGCTACTGAGGTTGTTTCGTGGTTTACCGAGGTTTACGGCATTCACCATGGCTGCTTCGATCGTTTCTACTTCGGTGGCAGAATCGGCTGATGCAGTGTCGGCGGCGAAATGGGTTGCTGTGCTGTTGGAACTTTTTGCTGTGCTGTTTGAATGGGTTCTGATTTTGTTTTGTTGCGCCGAAAGGACGTTGATAGACAAACCCAAGAGAGAGATAAGCGCAGTGAAAATGAGGTGTTTTTTCATGGATGATGTTTATTTTTCATCCGGAGCACGGCCAAAGGGGCGGTGACATTTCCTTGCGCAGGCATTATCCTGATCAAGTTGGCGGGTATGATCTCAGCGCTCTTTTGGAGGCACCCCGAATGATGTCGCAAAGATAGGGTTTGGATTGTATTTTTGTTGGAAATGGACCCCATGGATTTGCGTTTGACTGTAAATTTTTTCTCAAAAACAGATTGTTGAGGGTTTTAATGGCTCAATCGATGACACCACTGCCACTCAATTTACACCCGGGTTTGGAGGTGTTTCATTTGCCCGCGGGAGATGTTTGGATTCAGCGTGATGATTTGATACACCCCATAGTGTCCGGCAACAAATGGCGCAAATTGGTGGGTCATGTACAGCAGATGGAAGTGGAGGGAAAGCGCTGTTTGATAACATTTGGCGGGGCTTATAGCAATCATTTGGTGGCTACCGCTGTTGTGGCCCAGGCCGCGGATTTTAGATGCATTGGAATTTTGCGTGGAGAAGAAGAGATGCAAAATCGCTATTTGGACATTGCCAATGTCGCTGGCATGGAACTACACGGTGTTTCTAGATCCTTATACAGAGATAAAGCGGCGGCGTTGGACAATGTGTTGCTTAGGTTGGCATTAAAGCTTGAGGATATATTTGTGGTTGCCGAAGGGGGTAGTGGACCCTTGGGTTTTATAGGTTTCCATGATTTGGTTCGCGATTGGCAAAAATCCGGCAACCGCGTGGAACATATTTTTCATGCCAGTGCCACGGGAACCACTGCGGTGGGTCTGCGAAAAGCGTTGGATCAATCAACGATGAATGATAATGTACTAAAACAGGTCGCGGTTCATTCTGTAATCGTCCTCAAAAATTTGACAGAACAAGAGACTTTTGCCCAAGCCCATGGCTTGGATTTACATGGGTTGCAAGGCTATGAATTCGGAGGTTATGCCAAGTCAACTCAAGCGCTCGATGATTTTGTGCAATCGGTAAGTGTTCGGAACAATATTGCCTTTGAACCAATATATACAGGCAAAGCTCTTTTTGCATTAAACGATTGGTTAACCGACCAAAAGCTGTCTGGTGCTTTGGAATTGGATGTAGAATCAGGAATCTATCCCGTAGTTTTTTTACATACGGGAGGTACTTTGAATTACTCGGGTGTAACGTTGCCGGTAATCGAAAGTTGATACGTGCGGCCGTCGTTCAAATCAACGCGAATGAACTTTTTGAAGTATCCAAAGGTGCCCTTGGTAGTGTATTCCGCTGTAACTTCACCGAATTCACCCGGAAGAATTTCTCCTTTGGTAAAATCTGATATGGTACAACTGCAACCGGGTTCTACAAGGATCAATTCTATGGGTTTAGGCCCAAGATTCTCGATTCTAAACTTGGTTCTTGCAGGTTCTGGTGCGTTAACATAGCCAAAATCATGGTTTGTCTTGATCCACTGAACTTCGGATAGCGGACCTTCGCTGTTGTTCAATCGGATATGGACGGGCTTGTAAATGATGGGCTTTGTTCCGGGCTTTACAATGGGTCTAACCACTTTAACATTGCCTTGAATAATCAATTCAATGACTTTATCGTCCGGTGTTTCTAAATAGGCCTTTTTTGTAAAAGTACCCGGAGGAATATTATTGGTGTTCAATATAACTACGATAGAATCTATGGTGTTTCTTGGAACCAATTTTGGGAAGATGGCTTCCACACAATGGCAATCGGTTTGGATTTGCGCAATATGAAAATCGTCTAGAGAATTGTTGCGAATGAGATACACCACTTCAACCATATCTCCGAGGTTGGCATTTACCTCCACGATGGTTTTACCCAATACTTCAACGGGTTTGTAATTCTTTTCTTGACCTAGTAATGTGGTTGTTGAGAACAAGAAGGTCAAGAGTAAGTTCACCAACAAAATTTGATTGAATTGTTGTTTTGTTTTCATGGCTTCACGAATGGTGTATGAATAAAGGACGCACTTGGTTTTCTGCAGGGATTGAGCTGTTCTTTCTGAAAAAAGACTGGCCTTGGCCAGTCTTTTAAAATTATCTAATAATGATAGGAGAGCGTGGTTTTTCGGGTTCTTTTACAACGTTACCTGAAATGGTAAGTGTAAGATCACCGCCATTGCTTTTCACAAAAATGCTTTTGGTAAAAGTACCAGGACGTCCTTGGCTGTTGTATTCAGCAGTAATGATTGTTGATTTTCCAGGCCCAAGGGCTTCGCGGGGCCATTTGGGTGTAGTGCATCCGCAGCTGGCAGAAACATTGGATAATATCAACGGTTCAGTGCCAGTATTTACGAATTTAAAATCGTAGCGTGCAATCTGTCCTTCGATGATATTTCCAAAGCTGTGCGATGTAGTTTCAAATTTGATACTCGCATTGCTGCTTTTCGTGTTTACATCGTTCGGACTTGTAATTACTTGAGCGTTCGCGCTGCTAATAAGAAGTGTGCAAAGACACAATATCCAACCCAATAAAAATTTCATTATTTCAATTCGTTACTTTTTCCAGCAGGCGCAGTGTCTGTAGTCACAGTACCACTGATGATCAAATCTATAAATGTGCCGTTATCGAACGTAACTTTTACTGATTTTTGAAAGAAACCAGGGCGACCGTCTGTACCATAACTTGCAGTTACCTCACCAGTTTTATTCGGCATGATTGGAGTTTTGGTGTAATCAGAAGCAGTGCAACCACAAGAAGGGTTTGCTGAAGTAATTACCAAAGGAGCTTTGGTAGTGTTGGTGAACTTAAAAGTTACATCGGCTTTTGGACCCATTTTAATCGTTCCGAAGTCGTGTGATTTCTTTTCCCATTTGATGCCACCATCTTCAGTTTGTGCAAAGCTGGTAGTCACGAAAGCCAAAACGGCGGACAAAAGAGTAAGTGTTTTTTTCATGATTGATTATTTTTTGCTTACAAAGCAATGTCCGTGCCAAAAATCATCAAAGTTTACGTTTCACCTCTTCAGTTTTGAAGATTTCTAGGTAATCGCCCATTTCGATATCGTTGAATCGTTCCACTTGCAAACCACACTCATAACCCTTATTTACCTCTTTTACATCGTCTTTAAAACGTTTCAATGAAGACAATTCCCCTGTGTGAATAACAACACCGTCCCTGATTACGCGCAATTTTGCTTTTCGTTCGATGATGCCTGATGTTACATAGCAACCTGCAATGGTACCCACTTTAGAGATTTTAAACACCTCACGGATTTCCACGTTACCAATAATTTTCTCAACCACTTCAGGACTCAACATGCCTTCCATGGCCTGTTTGATTTCGTCGATGGCTTGATAAATTACAGCGTAGGTGCGAATATCGATTTCTTCGTTTTCGGCAATTTGTTTTGCTTTTGCAGAAGGACGTACTTGGAAACCAACGATAATGGCATCGGACGCAGAAGCGAGCAATACATCGCTTTCGGTAATCTGACCCACACCACTATGAATTACAGTTACCGCGATTTCTTCTGTTGTTAACTTCATCAACGAATCAGCCAAAGCTTCCACCGAACCATCTACATCACCTTTTACAATCAACTTCAATTCTTTGAAGTTTCCAACCGCCAAACGTCTACCAATCTCATCCAAAGTAATATGTCGTTTCGTTCTAATTCCTTGCTCACGAACCAATTGTAAACGTTTGTTTGCCAATGTCTTTGCTTCACTTTCGTCGGCAAATACCACGTAAGCATCACCGGCAGTGGGTGCATCGGAGAATCCTAGCATTTTTACTGGGGTACTTGGGGGCGCATTTTCAATTTTACCGTTTCTTTCATTGTACAGTGCTCGCACTTTGGCGTAATATGGCCCAACAACTACGTGGTCGCCCACGCGAAGGGTTCCGGTTTGCACCAACATGCTACAAACAATACCTCTTCCTTTTTCTTGGGTAGCTTCGATTACTGTTCCTTTCGCCCTTCTGTTTGGATTGGCTTTTAGGTCCATCATTTCTGCTTCTAAAAGAACTTTTTCGAGCAGTTTTTCTACATTAAGACCTTTTTTTGCTGAGATTTCTTGACACTGGAATTTACCGCCCCAATCTTCTACGAGGATATTCATTGCAGAAAGCTGTTCGCGGATTTTGTCTGCGTTGGCACCTTCCTTATCAATTTTATTGAAGGCAAACACCATTGGGATGTTCGCTGCTTGAGCGTGGGCGATGGCTTCACGTGTTTGCGGCATCACAGAATCGTCTGCGGCAATTACGATAATGGCCATATCGGTAACCTTTGCCCCCCTTGCACGCATCGCGGTAAACGCCTCGTGACCTGGAGTATCAAGGAATGTAATTTTTTTGCCATCGGTTAAGGATACTTCGTAAGCTCCGATGTGCTGAGTAATTCCCCCTGCTTCACCAGCGATTACGTTTGCCTTACGAATGTAATCGAGTAAAGATGTTTTACCGTGGTCAACGTGTCCCATTACGGTAACAATGGGAGCGCGAGGCAATAAATCTTCCTCGTTGTCCATTTCGTTATCCGCGGCTTCAATTTGAGACTCAGCATCAACAAATTCCACTTCAAATCCAAAATTATCTGATACAATTTGAATGGTTTCGGCATCCAAACGCTGGTTAATTGAAACCACAACGCCCAATGTAAAACAGGTAGAAATTACCTGGGTCACGCTGATATTCATCATGGTTGCTAACTCATTGGCGGTAAGGAATTCTGTTACCTTCAGGATTTTACTTTCCTTTTCTTTACGCAGGGTGGTTTCGCGGCGATCATTGGCACGTACTTCTTTGTTACGGGCTTTGATTTTTTGTTTCATGCCGCGTGTTTTACCGGCGTTTCCCATTTGCCCCATGGTGTTCCGCACTTTTTGCTGCACAGCTTCTTTGGTGATTGCAGCTTTCGGTGCTGGGCGATTGGAATCTGGAGTGCTATTTCGGGCTGCTATCTGAACGCTCTCTTGTACTGCCACCTTTTCGGTGCCAGCTTGTTTGCGTTTGCGTTTGCGTTTTTCCCGAAGCTCGTCGCGGGCTTCACCGGCCAAAGATTTAACCCCTGTTGGAGCAACCGTTGGCAAGTTTATTTTTCCTAATACTTTTGGACCCGATAGGGTTTCAAATTTGGTATTAATTTTCTTAACTTCGTCGTCTTCCACCGTTTCTATAACGGGTGCAACGACAGATTTTTTTCTTACTTCGGTGGGTATTTCAACTTTAATAACAGGGGCCGCTTCTTTCGGTTTCTCAACAACCACTGGCTCAGCTACCACTTCTTTGAATGTAGTTTCTTTTTTTACCGGGGGCGCCTCAACGGTTTTTTTCTTAGCGATATCGATTGTACCCAAAATTTTGGGACCGGCCAATTCCTCCAGTTTTACTGTAATTTTCTCTTGGGATATGGGTTCTGGGGTGGGTACTTTTGGTTCAATTTTAGCCAATACCTCCACCGTTTTAGTGGGCGTTGTTGGAACAGGAATTGTTGTTGCAGGTTTTAGATCACGATTGCTTTTTAACAACTTTGATTCATCCTTTGCGGCTTTATCTGCAGAGAATTCCCGAAGTAATGCTTGATACATATCTTCGGTGATTTTGGTTGTTGGCTTAGGCATGACATCAAAGCCTTGCTGATTTAACAAATCGGCAAGTGCTTGAAAACTTCGATTCAATTCTGTGGCTACTTTCGCTAAACGGTATTCCGCCATATTTTCTTTCAAAATTAGTTCTATTGGCAATCATTCCCAAGGTTTGTGTTTTGAACAAATTGTTCGCCACTATTTTTTATTCAAAGCCCCGTGTCCTTGGGGTTCACGGGGCTTTGCTACTGGTTAATTAGTCTTCGAATTCTACGCGAAGTATCTTTTGTACTTCGATAATGGTTTCTTCTTCCAACTCAGTTCTTCTCATCAAATCTTCCACAGTGGCATTGATGACAGATTTCGCGGAATCCAAACCAATTTTCTTGAATTCTTCGATGATCCAAGTATCGATTTCATCCAAAAATTCATCCAAGTCCACATCATCCTCATCGGAAATAGTTGTGGCAATTCTGTATACTTCGATTTGGTAGCCACACAATTTGCCGGCCAATTTGATGTTATGTCCACCTTTTCCAATGGCCAAAGAAACCTGGTCGGCCTCTAAGAATACATCGGCGGTTTTTTTCTCTTCGTTCAATTCGATGCGAGAGATCGTGGCGGGTTGAAGCGCTCTTTGGATGTATAAATTTGTGTTGGTTGTGAAGTTAATCACGTCTATGTTTTCGTTGCGCAATTCACGAACGATTCCGTGAATACGAGCGCCTTTTACACCAACGCAGGCTCCCACTGGATCGATGCGATCATCGTAACTTTCTACGGCTACTTTGGCACGCTCGCCGGGTTCTCGGACAACCTTTTTCATGGTAATCAAACCATCTAAGATTTCTGGCACTTCCAATTCGAACAAACGCTCTAGGAATTCTGGTGAAGTTCTCGAAAGTACAATTTTTGGTGATCCTTTGTCCATGTCCACTTCATGAATTACAGCACGTAAAGTATCGCCTTTTTTGTACATGTCTCGCGGAATCATGTGGTCTTTCGGAAGAGACAATTCATTGCCGTCATCGTCTAGTACCATAATTTCACGTTTCCAAACATTGTATACTTCACCGGTGATGATTTCACCGCGTTTGTCTTTGTATTTTTTGAAAAGTTCGTCTTTTTCGAGTTCGATGATACGACTCATGAGGGCTTGGCGTGCATTGAGGATGCTGCGACGGCCGAAATCGTCCAAGAAAACTTGTTGAATACAATCTTCACCCACTGCGTAGTCGGGTTCCAATTTTTGAGCATCTTCCAGCGCGATTTGAAGGCTTTCATCTTCTACCTCACCGGCTTCAACAATCAAACGCAGGTGATACATTTCTATGTCACCCGTTTCCGTGTTGATGATGATGTCGAAATTGGCATCGTTGCCATATTTCTTTTTTAGAATGTTGCGAAAAACGTCTTCCAAAACGCGCATCATTGTAGCGCGGTCGATGTTTTTAAACTCCTTAAATTCGGAGAAACTCTCCACAAGGTTGATGCCTAGATCTTTTGCCTTGACTTTCATATTATTTAAAACTGATTATGATGGTTGCAGATTGAATGTTTTCAAAAGGGATTTCGATGATTTGGGTAATGGCTTTCTTGCCTTTTTCTTTGGTTGTTTGTTCGATGAGGAACAAGTTATTTTCGTTGATTTCAACCAATTTACCACTCACAAGTGAGTCTGAAGTAACAAAATCGAACAAACGGCCGATATGTTTTCCAAATTGTTTGCGATTGGTAAGTGGTCTTTCAGCACCAGGCGAGGAAATTTCGAAGGTGAACGCTTCATCGCCGAGATCGGATTCATCAATTTTCTCAGAGATGTGTCTCGTAAAATCGGTAATCGATTTCATGGATAACGCTTCTTCACTGTCCATGTAAAACTGGAAAAGTTTGGCGGGACTGATAGTGTGTGCTACCAAGAACAATCCAAACAGGGGAGCTTCCTGTTCTAATAGGTCGGTTAGTTTCTTTGCGAGGTTTGCCATAGTCAACAAAAAAGGGGACTGCTTTTGGCTTGTCCCCTTCCTAAATTTTATCGGAAAGTGATGCAAATATACTACAATTCAGAAAAATCTCAAAATGAAATTAATCTATGCGATAATCCATTGTTTTTGAGGCAATGGATTGATTTATCGGTTTTGATGGACTAGTTGTGAATGAATTATTCTTGAATGGATGCTTCAATGATTTTGATATCTTTTTTGGGTCGATCTGCGCTTCCTGTGGGTTCATTTTCGATAGCACTTAGCACATTATACCCAGATACCAATTTCCCAAAAACGGTGTAGTTGTTGTCCAAACTTGGAGCGCCTCCCCAGTTGGTATATCGCTGCTTTACGTCTGATGGCATTTTTGCGTATAATTCATCGATGATGGGTTGCATTTTTGTTTGAACTTCTGTCTCCAGTTCTCGCATGGCTGCCATATTTCCTGACTGATTTAGGGCTTGACCTTTTAAAATCGTTTCTCGGTTGGCGGGGTCTTGTTTGAAGTTCTCAAACGCTTGCGCTTCTAAAGATTGTTTGAGGTGTAACTCATCCAAAAGTGTTCCGGTAACAATAAAAAATTGTGAACCACTGCTGTTTTTCATTGGGTTAACATCGTCGCTCTGCCTTGCTGCGGCCAAAGCCCCTTTGAAATGATATAGATTTGGTTTGATTTCACCCGGTACAACATAGTTTGGACCGCCATCGCCTAACATCGCTACAGGGCCAGCATTGATAGATTTGGGATCGCCAGTTTGAACCATAAAATCTTTGATAACTCGATGAAAAAGATGTCCATTATAATATTTAGATTTTACCAATTTCAAGAAATTCGCGGTGTGAAGTTTCTGTTCGGGGTTTAGGGCCAGGGTTAAATTGCCTACTGTGGTTTTGAGAACGACTCTGGGCCATTCTGCTGGTGCGCTAGAATCGCTATAATCAACAGAGTCAACGGAATCAAAATCAACAAGATTCCTTGCACTGTCTCCCGCATTTGTTTCTGAGGTGTTACCGCAACTGGCCAAGGCCAGCGCTAGGGAAAGCATCAAAACATATTTCATCATCGTGATTCAAATAAACTAAGTTTTTTGCTGGAAATTGCTAATTTGCTTAGTGAAACTGAATAATTTCTTCATATTCAAAGTACTCCACGATGTGTTGTCGCATTAAATTCTCTTGCTCCAGATAGCCCAAGTTGGGCAATGGAATGATATTTTCCCAAGCCGGCCAGCCATTTTGATCTGATCCAACGTGTTCATAATAACCCGAGTAGCTAAGAATTTTGCATGTTGCGATATGCATTAAATGTACCTTTTCTTCTTTGGAGAAAGGCGTATCTCGTAATTCCCCTAATTCTCTCACTCCGATTAGGAATAAAATGGCATTGAGGTCGGGTTTTTTATCGAACCTTTCCTCTACAAAGGCGATAATTTGTAACCACTTGTCACGTATTTCCTGAATAAGTCCGTCTGCCATAGTAATGTTGGCAAAGTTCGTGAATTATCGGCTATTTTGAGCAGGGTGGCTTGGTTTTTGTAATAGGGTCTTCAAAATATTTTATAATGTCGGCTACTAAAGATTTTTTAACACATTTGTTTGATCGGGCAAAGAACGTTAAGGATATCTTGGTGATCAAAAGGGCTCGTGCTCAAAAATGGCAGGACGCAACGCTAAAAAAATTACTTTATAAAGCAAAAAATACTGCTTACGGTCAGGAATATAATTTTGATGGTATTTTGATGCATGCAGATACGAGGGAACAGTTTAAATCGAATGTCCCTATTGCGAGTTACGATGCAATGCATCCCTGGTGGCAAAGGGAATACAACGGGGAATCGGATGTTACATGGCCAGGATCTCCAAAGTATTTCGCGCTCAGTTCAGGTACAACGCAAGGCGCAAGCAAGTACATTCCGGTCACGGATGCACAATTGAAGGCAATTATTCGTGCAAGCAGACGTCAATTGTTTGCCGGTCTTAAAACGGATATACCCAAGGATTTTTTCACTAAACATTATTTGGTGATTGGCGGAAGTACAGATTTGAACTATGATGGCAAAAAATACAGCGGAGATTTGAGTGGCATTTCAGTGGCAAATTTGCCTTTTTGGTTTGATCGTTTTGCGGTGCCAACGGAGGAAATCACACGTGATCGAGATTGGCATCATAAGGTAGAAACCATGGTTAACGAAGCACCCAATTGGGATGTAGCGATGATTGCAGGTGCTCCGTCTTGGGTGAAGATGCTGTTAGAGAAAATCATCGAGCGATATGAGTTAAATAACATTCATGAAATATGGCCTCACTTGAGTGTATATAGTTGGGGTGCGATTTCAATTACTCCCTACAAGAGTCAGATTGAGGCGATGATGGGCCGTCCCATCCTCTATTTTGAATCGTATTTATGTAGTGAAGGCTTTATTGCAATGCAAAGAAATGTAAATGCTTCTGGGATGGGGTTGGTATTTAGAAACAATACCTATTTTGAGTTTATTCCTTTTAATGAGGAGAATTTTGACGAGACTGGCGATGTTAAGCCCGGTTCAAAGGCATTGGATTTGGATGAAGTTGTTGAGGGTGTTAACTACGCTATTTTAATTAGCACTTGCGCTGGCGCTTGGCGCTATTTGATTGGCGATATCATTCAGTTTACCAATGTGGATGCTTGTGAGATTAAGATTACTGGCAGAACCAAGCAGTATTTGAGTTTGTGTGGGGAACATTTGAGTGTTGAGAATATGAATCAGGGCACCGAATTAACGGGAAGAGATTTGGGGTCGGCGATTTCTGAATATTGTGTCCGTGGTCTAAAATTGCCAAACGGCGAAATGGGTCATCGTTGGTATGTATCATACCCTACGGGTCAGGATAAACCCGATGCAGAAAGGTTAAGGTCGATTTTGGATCAACATCTTTGCGTGCTGAATGATGATTATGCCACGGAACGAGAGCATATTTTGAAGACGATGCAAATGCATGTGTTGCCAGAGGCTGACTTTTTGGATTTCTTAGAGTCTAAAGGAAAACTGGGTGGACAAAGCAAATTTCCTCGTGTGATGCCTGAAGTGATGTATCAAGAGTGGATCCAATTTTTGTGTGAGCGCTATCAAAACGATACTTTTGTATAAATGCACACAGAATCCAGTTCCAATCATTCCCATTTAGAGCAGCAAGATTTTCTGAGTTTGGTGGCGGGTATTAACCGAGAGGATGCATTGTGCCATGCCCGAATTGCCAGTGAATTGCCAATGATTGCCGCACTGTGTGAATTGATTTATGATCGATTGAGCAAAGGAGGTAGATTATTTTATTTGGGTGCGGGTACATCGGGCCGATTGGGTATTGTGGATGCCAGTGAATGTCCGCCTACCTACGGTGTTCCTTTTGATACAGTCGTTGGATTGATTGCAGGCGGTGATTCAGCGATTAGAAAGGCGGTTGAATTCGCAGAAGATGATTTTGAGCAGGGGTACCGCGATTTAGAAAAATATAATATTGGTGTGGGTGATGTTGTTGTGGGTATTGCGGCCTCCGGCCGCACTCCTTATGTGATTGGCGCTTTGCGCCAATCACGTCTCAATGGCATCGCAACCGGTGCTGTGGTTTGCAATAAAAATAGTGCGATGGCTGCGGTCTGTGATATCTGCGTGGAAATTGAGACAGGCCCTGAGTTTGTAACGGGTAGCACAAGGATGAAAGCGGGTACGGCGACAAAAATGGTCCTTAATATGCTCACTACCAGCGTGATGATTCGGTTGGGTCATGTGAAAGGCAATAAAATGATCGACATGCAGCTTACCAATCATAAGTTGATCGAAAGAGGAACGCGCATGGTGATGGAAGAAACGGGTTTGAATGAATCCGATGCAAAAGCGTTGCTGCTTTCAACGGGATCAGTTCGCAAAGCAGTAGATGCCCATCGGGGTTAATATCGTAAAATCGTCCGAGCGTTGGGCGGATCCCGGTATCAAATTTCGTTAAGCCAAAATTTCCCAAGTGCGATCGGCGAGCAATCGAACGGTATGTAAGTATGTATGAAAGGCGGCGGATTTACCCCATTCATAAGGCGCAATCATACTCAAAACTTGACTGCCATCATCTTTTTGGTACAAGTGATAAATTCCGTGAATAATGGGTTCAAAGTTGAGGTCGGCTTTGTAAATCGCATGCGACATTTCCAAACGCTGCTCAATTTCTTTTGCCTGTTGTATCAAAAGTTGTGCTTGTTTGCGGAGCATCAAAATTTGTTGCTCTGCTTGGTGCTGCATGCTCTCGTGGGCATTGGCAACCAATAATCGCTTGTCAATGGGCTCGATTTTTGGCGAACTGACACTGATTGCGTAGGGTGCATTGTGCATTTCTCCCTGATAAACAGCATCCTTGAGGACCAAAGGACGGTTGTCGGGAGCGTTTAATTCTTCATTTTCTTGCACTAGCATGTTTAGATTAACAAAGAGGTATGAAAAAAGTTGGAATCAATCAGAAATTCTATTCAATTAGGCATCGAACCGGCCTTTTTGTATCAGTAATTCAGCAATTTGAATGGCATTTGTGGCGGCACCTTTTCTGAGATTATCGGATACTACCCATAAATTAATTGTGTTGACTTCGCTCTCATCCATCCGAATTCTACCCACAAAAACATCGTCTTTGTCTTGGCTGGTCAAAGGCATTGGATATTCAAATTTTTCAGGATTGTCTTGCAAGGTTATGCCTGGGGCAGTGCTCAAAATTTCTTTGATTTCGCTCACAGTAATGGCCTTTTCAAAACTCGCATTGATGCTCTCAGAATGTCCGCCCACCGTAGGAATTCTTACCGTAGTGGCTGTAATTTTTAGTTCCGGCAATCCCATAATTTTGCGGGTTTCTACCATCATTTTCCATTCCTCTTTGGTGTAACCATCGGCCATAAAAACATCAATATGTGGTAAGGCATTGAGATCAATGGGGTGCGGATAAATGCGATTTGGGGTAATTCCGGCACGCTCATCGAACATCTGTTGAACCGCTTTCTGTCCTGTGCCAGTTACACTTTGATAGGTGCTAACAACCACCCGTTTTAACCAGAATTTTTGATGTAATGGCTGCAGTGCAACTACCATTTGGATGGTTGAGCAATTGGGGTTTGCAATGATTTTGTGCGAGGGTAAAATGGCATCTGGGTTTACCTCGGGTACCACCAAGGGTACGTTTGGATCCATCCGCCAAGCGCTGGAATTATCAATCACGATGGTCCCGTTGGCTGCAAATTTTGGCGCCCATTCTATGCTTACACTACCGCCAGCGCTAAACAATGCGATGTGGGGCTTGGCTTCAACGGCCTGTTCTAAAGTGATTACGGGAATTGACTCTCCCCTGAAAGTGATGCTTTTTCCAATGCTATTGGCTGATGCAGCAGGCAATAATTCTGTAATGGGGAAATTCCTTTCCGCCAGAATTTGTAACATTTTTGTTCCCACCAATCCGGTGGCACCCACTACCGCTATTTTCATGGTTGATGCATTTGAACAGGGGTACTTTCGATGGGTGTTTTAGGCACTGTTTCCGTAGTTACATCGCCAGGTTTTCCTTTTGCTGTATCTCGGTTTAACGTATCTTTATATAAATCATCGAACATAGCCGATTGGTCTAAGCTATCGATGGAATCTTGAGTACTTTTTTCACTGGCGTCAAAAGCACCTTCGGGATTGTTGGAACATGCCGCGATGGATAGGGTGGCAACAAAGCCTAGGGCAAAAGGAAGTGTATATTTCATGATTACCAAATTTCTAACGTTTCTAATAGGTCATTCCAAAGGTCGTAATTTTTCATTCCAACCACCATTTCTTTTTCACAATCCAAGGAAATCGCATCGAGGTTTAAGGCCCTGATATCCGATGCGCTTTGTTCGGCGGGGTTTACTTTGTTGATTGTAACATTGGTATCTCCAAAGGCAATGGATTGGGTGTCTGATGACTTTAGGATATACTGATACTCCGCCAAAAGATGGTGTTTCCAAAAATCCACGTCTTCTTGAGGGCATTCAATGGCTTCCACCGGCAGCAAGGTGCACCAACTTTGAACCGTTTCTAGCGTATCAGTATTGCCAACCTCTAAAGTGATTTTTGGGCCAGCGCACCAACCAACAATTTCTTGGACTTGTTGTATGGGCAATTCTCCTACTGAAAAGCCAATCCACTCAGCCATCGCAGCCGAAGCATATCGGGCATCTGAGAGGTCTTTTATATGATTGAATTTTATTAACATAGTGCATAAAAAAGGGCTGCTATAGCAACCCTTTTCGCTTATACCAATAATCGATAGGGCTCTTCTAAATAGTCTTTCAGCGTTTTCAGGAATTGAGCACCCATGGTGCCATCCACAACGCGGTGGTCGCAACTCAAAGTAACTTTCATTGTTTTTACCGGCTTGATTTCACCGTTTACCACCCCTACCGTGTCTTTCACTGTTCCTACTGCGAGGATACACGCATCGGGTGGATTGATGATGGCAGTAAATTCGTCGATGCCAAACATACCCAAGTTGCTAATAGTAAACGTATTTCCGCTCCAGTCTTGCGGTTGCAATTTCTTTTCCTTGGCCTTCTTTCCGTATTCCTTTACCTCAGCGCTGATCTGACTCAGAGATTTATTGTCGGCAAAGCGCACAACAGGCACCAACAAACCATCTTCAACTGCCATAGCAACGCCGATATGAATGTGGTGATTGTATCTAATTTTGGTTCCCAACCAACTCGAGTTGATGTTTGGATTTTTGCGCAAGGCAGCAGCGGCAGCTTTGATTACCAGATCGTTCATAGAAATCTTGACATCGCTGATGGTATTCATTTGCTCGCGGGCTACCGAAGCTTTGTCCATGTTGATTTCCAATGTAAGATAGAAGTGGGGTGCAGAGAATTTGCTTTCTCCCAAACGGGCCGCAATGGTTTTGCGCATTTGCGAAACGTTCACTTCATGGAAGCCCTCAGTACCAGAAACAGCAACAACAGCATTGTTAACGGCGGCTGACGTAGGCGCTGGTTTGGCAGCGGTGGGTGTGAAATTCTCAATATCTTTCTTTACGATTCTACCGTTTTCGCCAGAACCATTGACTTGATGAATGTCGATGCCTTTGTCTTGTGCCAATTTCTTAGCCAGCGGACTTGCCTTCAAGCGTTCATCGCTATCAGTGCTACCTTCTGTTGCTGATTCAGCAACCGGTGCAGAAACAGACTGGGCTATTGGCTCAGCCGCAATGACAGCTGCAGCAGCGGGAGTTGGGGTTGCAACGGGCGCTAAAGCAGCGGGAGTTGGGGTTGCAGCGCTTAGCAACGAAGAAAAATCTTCACCGGCGGCACCTACAACAGCAATGATACTATCTACCGGTGCGGCCTCGCCTTCTTGCAACGCCAAGTGAAGCAGTGTTCCTTTGGCATACACTTCCATGTCCATGGTGGCCTTGTCGGTCTCCACTTCCGCCAAAATATCACCGCTTTTCACGGAGTCACCTACTTTGTAGTTCCACTTAACGATGACACCTTCTGTCATGGTGTCACTCATCTTGGGTAATCTAACAACTTCTGCCATAATCTTATTAGACTGCAAACTTACACGATTTTTCCCTTTTTATGAGGCGTTTGGCTGTAAAAATGTTTATCATTGTGAAGTTAAATGAATACACAATCGGGCTTTGTTTATGAGGACTTTTTGCGACATGTTTTGGCACATGGCGACCATAAAACAGATCGCACCGGCACCGGTACAGTGAGTGTTTTTGGGGGCCAGTTGCGCTTTGATTTGCAAAAGGGATTTCCATTGATTACAACCAAGAAGGTTCACCTAAAGAGTATTATCTACGAATTGTTGTGGTTTTTGAAGGGGGAAATAAATACGGCCTATCTAAAAGAACACGGTGTAAGCATTTGGAATGAATGGGCGGATGAGAACGGGGA